>Ga0073928_10002823_pt1 | contig 28710 bp, 25 predicted proteins | sample PaiPotPPA55metaG_FD_76969 | JGI IMG/M metagenome (GOLD analysis project Ga0073928, IMG submission 76969) | Iron sulfur acid spring bacterial and archeal communities from Banff, Canada, to study Microbial Dark Matter (Phase II) - Paint Pots PPA... ...
GCGCCGTCCATAATCGAGATAGAGCATTGAAGCGACGGCATCGACCCGGAGACCGTCAACGTGATATTTGTCGAGCCAGAACATGGCGTTGCTGATGAGAAAACTTTGGACTTCGTTCCGACCATAGTTAAATACAAAAGTGTTCCAGTCCGGCTGTTCGCCTTGCCGTGGGTCGCCGTGCTCGTAGAGATGAGAGCCATCGAAATATCCGAGACCGGTCTCATCTTTCGGGAAGTGGGCCGGAACCCAATCGAGAATCACGCCGATTCCATGTTGATGAAGATAGTCCACGAGATACCTGAAATCGTCCGGCGTACCGAATCTGCTCGTAGGAGCAAAGTAGCCGGTGGTCTGGTATCCCCAGGAACCATCAAAAGGATGCTCCATCACTGGCATGAATTCGACGTGGGTAAAACCACACTCCCGGACATAATCCGCCAGCAACGGGGCCATCTCCCGATACGTCAGCCAACGATTTTCTTCTTCGGGCACACGCCGCCAGGAGCCTAAGTGCACTTCGTAAATCGAGATGGGAGCGTCCAGCGCGTTGCTCTTTGCCCGGTTCGTCATCCACGAACCATCATTCCAGGAATAGTTTTCTAGGTTCCATACACGCGAAGCCGTATGGGGGCGCACCTCCGCGGCGAAACCATACGGATCAGTTTTGTCGACCGTGTACCCCCGGTCGTTGGAGATCACGTGATATTTGTATATCGCGCCTTGACCGAGAGTCGGTATAAAGCTCTCCCACACTCCGGCAGAACTGGAGCACATCACGTTGGCCGTGGGATTCCACTGGTTGAAATCGCCCACTACTGAGACCTGCCTGGCATTCGGTGCCCACACAGCAAACTGCACTCCCTGACGTCCATTGCGCTCGGTGAAGTGGGCGCCGAGTTTCTGGTAGGCACGGTCAAAGGTTCCTTCCGCCAGTAAATATACGTCCAAGTCGCTCAGCGATTGCAAGGTTTGCATCATGGTACTCATCCTTCCGTTTACATCGACATCGGGGAGCCGAGGAGACGATTCCCTGACTCTTGGTTACAGGTAGTAGTCGAAATCGCGCTCTGTCCGAATCCACCGGCGTACCCGCAAAATATGTGCCGGAAGACTTTCTGGTGTCAGTTCCACGTAGTTCCGCGACCCTTGCCACAAATACCGGCCTTCGCCTAGCAGGTCGTGAACTTGGAATTCACGATCCGCCTTCAGCCCGAGGGCAGCGAGATCGAGATTAACCCAGCCTGTCTGGCGGTGGAATGAATCGAGATTGACGATCACCACGATTACGTTGCTCAGATCGTCCGTCGTCTTGCTGTAGCAAAGCAGCATCGGATTGTCCGTGCCATGAAAGCGCAGATTGTGGTTGCTTTGCAATGCCGCGTTCTCTTTGCGGACGCGGTTGATTCTGGAAATAATGTCCTTCAAACTCCACGCGGAATTCAGATCGCGATGCTTGAGTTCGTACTTCTCGGAATTTAAGTACTCTTCACTGCCGGCTTGTACGGGAGTGTTTTCACACAACTCAAATGCCGGTCCATAAATGCCATAGCTGGCCCCCAGGGTGGCCGCCAGAATCAATCGGATCATGAACGCCGGACGACCGCCGACCTGGAGAAACTCCGAAAGAATGTCTGGCGTGTTGGGCCAGAGGTTAGGACGGAAATACTCTCGTACTTCGCCTTGCGTAAGCTCGGTGAAATAGTCCGTTAACTCCTGTTTTGTGTTGCGCCAGGTGAAATAGGTGTAGGACTGAGAAAAACCAAGCTTGGCCAGCCTGTACATTACATGCGGTCTGGTAAACGCTTCCGCCAAGAAAAGCACCTAGCCGAGCTCCTTCTTAATCTCGCCGATAACCCACTCCCAGAAAGAAAATGCCTTGGTGTGAGGATTGTCGACACGGAAGATACGAACCCCCTGATCGATCCAGAATTGAAAAACATTCTTTAACTCGTTCCATAACGCCTGCCAGTCTTGGCTTTCGAAGTCCAGCGGGTAAATGTCATTGTATTTCTTCGGGGGATTCTCCGCGTATTGTATGGTTCCATCCGGACGCTTCCGGAACCATTCGGGATGCTGCTTCACGTAGGGGTGGTCCGGAGTGCATTGAAACGCGATATCGAGCGCAACTTCGAGGCCATGCTCTGTAGCCTGGGACACAAAATGCCGAAAGTCTTCCACCGTACCCAACTCTGGATGAATTGATGTGTGGCCGCCCTCCTGCGCTCCGATCGCCCAAGGACTACCTACATCACTCGGCTCGCCCACAACCGAGTTGTTTTTCCCTTTTCGAAAAGCATGGCCGATGGGATGCACCGGCGGCAGGTAGACTACGTCAAAACCCATAGATGCCACATAAGGAAGCCAAACCTCGCAAGCCCGGAGTGTCCCGTGACTTCCGGCCTCGGAGGAGCATGATCGAGGAAATACCTCATACCAGGTCGAAAAGCCGGCTTTCTCTCTGTCCACAACAACGGCCAGCGGTGTCTGGCACCGCGTAGCAAACTGTCGTTCGGGATAGCGTTGGATCGCTTTGAACAATTCTTCCTCGAGCGCAATGGAGGTTGCGATTTCCATGTCCTTCTCTTCGCGTATCCTTCGCGCCCCTTGTCGCAGCAGGACGGCATCGTCCCCTTTGGCACGCCCCACGGCATCATCAATCAACCGGGCTCCAACCAGCAAATCGATATGGACATCTTGTCCAGCGGCGATTCGTTTGCCAAGACCGTCGCGCCAAGTTGAGAAACGATCGATCCATCCTTCAATGGTGTATTCGTAACGACCCGCTTTCGGGACCGAAAACGCACCCCGCCAGCGATCGTTACCCAGCGTCGTCATGGGCGACGATCGCCACTCTTTGTCGCCCTCGCGTGAATAAAGCACCTGACAGATGATATGGTCATGACCATCCGCAAACACATCGGCCTCCACGACCACGGTTTCGCCAACTACGCGTTTGATGGGGAATCGGCCACAATCAATTTGGGGCGAGACCCTCTCAATGACTACACGAGCTCTTCCATCGGCGACTCGCGATATTTCTTTCATTCTTACGAGCCTCTCACTCTCACGGAGCGCTGAGTTTCCCCTACATCCTGACCTGAGTTTGATGCAATGCTCTGAGCGCAGGTCCAGTTTTCTTGCAAACTTTGTGTCCAAAATCGCTGATTAAAAATGGCCATCGCCTGCAGACTGCCTATTGTTGCAGAATCCCTCCCCATGTCGAATATGTTCATAGCAATCCGTAGCGATGAGCCCAGAAATCGCCTTTGCGGGACGACCAACGCACATCGGGTACCGGATGCGGAAGGAATTCAGTTTTGCCTCACGCCGGATCCAGCCAGCTTTGAGCCCCACGTTGTCGTGGCGGCAAACGTTCTCTCCAAGCACTACAGCGTGGCCTCCCTGCATTTGCCAGCGAGACTATTTTTCTGGTGGGCCGGCTGACTGAATCTGCACGAACCACACGGAGGCCCGCGGCCATAAACTCTAACTTTCTCGCTACGTTGCCTCTCCCTCAAAATAGTGGTAGTGGTGATTTCGGCAGGCAGGGTTAAATTCTGCCGTGCACTCGGGACAACGATATTCGCAGCCCAAATACCCGCTGATCGTCAACTCAGCACCGCACGCGCCGCATAGAATCGCCTTCTCATTCCACTCACTCCGGGGCCACACTACGATTTCGTGATCTGCCAGGGCAGCATGACAGTCCTTGCAGGCATAGTAGACGCCACAGCACTTCAACTTGATTGCGATGATGTCGATGGAGTTGTTGTAGTGTGCACAACGGCTCTGTGAATCGACATTGACCCCGCGGACTTCCGGCAGGTTCTTATCCATACTAAGGACGGCGATTAACCAACGGTTAGGAGTTCTTCGTAGAAACCGCCGATCTCCCTTGCGCGATCAACAAAATGGATCTCAAAGATCCAGTGCCGGCTTCGCCCCGAAGCGTCCAGTGTCTGCATGCGGTTGTGATTCTTAGGATGAACATAAAGCGTGATCTTGTCACCCGCAATTTTCTCGTGAGGAAATACGCCGATCAGGTGTCCGGCGATGGGGCCGCCATATTCCCAGCCGGATTGTTGGGCCAACTCCTGGGCGTGCCGGTACAGTTCTGACGCCGTGATGTCTGGCTTTTGCTGAAAGTATTTCTTGCCACTTTTGAAAGCTTCTTCGATATCACGGCATAACTTTAGTTTCAGCGGGTCCGAACCAACCACGTACGTACGGCCGAAATCGGCCTCCCAATCTTCAAACACGGGGCCCAGATCGAGAAACACGATGTCATCTTCAGATACTTTCAGGTCGGGCGGATTCTCGTCGTAAGGCTGTAAGGTGTTCCGGCCGGCACGCACGATTCGTTTGTGCCAATAGCGAGTGATCCCATACATCTGCTGGGCGAGCTTGTAAATGCTCTCGTTGATCTCAGTTTCGGATCTTCCCGAGCGAATAAGGCTACGCTCCTCGACCTCCGCAAACAGTCGTTGAGCCTTGATCTGAGCGTCTAACAATGCGGCGGCGCGGGCGTCTTCCAACTGTTCCATGTTCAAAAGATTACAGCATTGCGAGCGGGAGAAGGACAAACGTTAATCTTTTTGACGACCGTAGTGCGCGACGAACACAGCCTTTCCCAGCAAGTGCTCCTTGGCGGTCGACACTACCATCGCACCGCTGGAGTCAGGTGGCACATCTAGCTTCTCGACGCTTAACGCATAAACCGTGAATGTGTAGCGATGTGGAGGATCCCCCTTGTCCGGGCAAGGGCCGTGATAGGCGTCGTTGCCGAGATCGGTGCGTCCCTGTTGGGTGCCCGCCGGCAGAACGGAGCTATGTTCCACGCCGGCTGCTTTGGGTAGCTTGTCAACTGTCCCGGGCAGGTCATAGACGACCCAGTGCCACCACCCCGATGGCGTGCTGCGCTCGTCGGGATCGAATAACGTCACGACAAAACTCTTCGTTCCTGCCGGAGCGCCGCTCCACTGCAACGGAGGCGAAATATTTCCACCGCTGCATCCGAAAAGGTTCGCGGTATAGACCTCGGGAACTTTCGCCGCAAGCTGCGCGTCTGGACTAGAAAGGACAAATTTAGAGTGAGGAGCCGATTTCCCTTGTGCCGCGACGCGTACAGGCACGAGCAAGGTGATTAATATCAGCGATACGCCGAAAATGCCGGTCATTTTTGTGAGTGACATGTCAGCCTTTCCATATCGATTTTGCACAGCCCTTCGCGCGCCGCGTTACGGCTGTGGATCTTTTCTTTCGCCTTCCAGCGATCACGCTAAGGTTGATGGCTGAGGCTCCAGACATACGCGGCAAGCGCGGATACCTGATCCGCAGTAAGTTGCGCTCCGCCCATTGGCGGCATCGGGCTGCGATGTGTTTTTGGTTGCGGCACGCCGTCGGTAATCACTTTCATGATCCCGGCAAAGCTTCCGTCGCTCCACATCCATTCGTGCTTCGTCAGATCGGGACCCAGTGGCGCACCCTTACCGCTTGCGCCGTGGCAACCTTTGCAGCTAGCGTCGCCCTCCAGACCATGGTAGATACGATCGCCCAGCGCTACCATCTCTCGCGTAGCTCCTTCCGGAACGGCAACGTTCCCTGTCGCGGCCGCTCCTGCGTCGGCGTTCGTGCCCTCAGGAGGCTTGGCAGGGGTTTGGACGATATCGCCAGCCGGAGCCGCCATGCCCGGGCAAGGCTTGCCCTTCGCAGCGCTGTTCTCGGTGCCGCCGGTATAGACAATGCGGTAGATCCTCCCACGGATATCGTCGGAAACAAAAAGCACGCCATCCGGTCCGGTTGCCAGGCCCGAAGGGCGATGTATCGCGCCATCGGGCGTCTCGTCCGGTCCCGCAAAACCATCGGCAAAAATTTCGCAATTGCCCGACGCATGGTCGCCAGCCAGAGGCTGAAACACGATGTTGTAGCCGCCCTGCGCATATGGCGCGCGATTCCACGATCCGTGGAAGGCGATGAAGACGCCGTCACGATACCGTTTGGGAAATTGTTCCCCGTCATAGCGCACCATTGCGTTCGGCGCCCAATGGGCAGGAAATGCAGCCACCGGAGCCGCTTTCTGGGCGCACACGCCCACCGCCTTACCACCGTCGCCGCCGTACTCTGGCGCCAGAACCAGCTTCTGTTGCACCCCGTCGTAATAACACTCAGGCCAACCGTAGTCCCTCCCCGACTTCAAAAGCATCAGCTCTTCCGCGGGTTGCGTTGCCTCCTCGGCGGGTTTGTAAAATTCCGGCCAATTCGACCGTAGCTGGTCTCGCCCATGCTGTGTCACAAACAAACGACCTGCAGGGTCAATGGCAAAACCTTCGGCATTGCGTATCCCCGTCGCGTACCGATCGTGCGGTGAAAACTTCTGGTTCGTCTTATTGGCGTCATAGCGCCAGACGCCGCCACGAGTTTCCAACTCGGTACACGGATTCTCCCCAGGTACCTTCGGTTGCCGGTTCTTCGCCTGGCAGGAATTGGTCGCGCTCGCAACGTCGACAAACATCGACCCATCGGCGCTGATAACGAACGGATGCATGGGATGGTCGCCCCCGAGGGGCAGTCCAGAGACGATCGTTTCCGGAGCATCCTTCGGCACGATGGCGCCAACCGCGAGCGAATAGCGCACGATTCGATTATTGATCTCCGCGTAAATCGATCCCTTGTACATGCCGATGCCTGTGCCGCCAGCTCCGCCCGTCTGAACGGTTTCACCGAAGCGCTCGATCACGTCGGCCTTTCCGGCACCGGTTTTGTCTTGCAGGGCAACGAGAAATCCGCCTTCATGCGGCTTGTCATTGTCGTAGTACTCACCCGACCACGTGTTGACGTAAACCACTCCGCTCGGCGCCACTACGATGTGGCGGGCGTGACCAATGCCGTCAGCAAAGACGGTCGCGCAAAAGCCAGCGGGTAAACTCAACCCGCTGTCATCGCTGCTGCACAACGGTTTCTTGCTCCCTGCATCGGCCTTAGATCCGCTTGGCGCCGATGCCATCGAGTTAACTAAGCAGGACGCAGCGACCACAGCGATCCATGGCAACAGATTTACAGATACGCGAAGCAATCGCATTGAACCCCCGGAAATCGACTGCAAAAAATGCTGCTGGTGATTTTATTACATCTTTCGTTGTCACATCTGAAGGCCGATACTCGCCGTCGCCGACCGATGTCAAAAATGTCGTCTACATGGGAAAGTTGCAGAAATGTAGAATAACAAAGCAAACAGAGAGGTCATAGTGCCGGACAGCACCGCAATACTCCCAGATCAGCTGACCTGAGTTGTATTTTCACAAGGCCTGGCGACTCGTAACTTTTGAAGCTTTGAGGAATCCAACCCTGTGGTGAGGTAGTCCAAATGCCGCGGATCGTACAGAATGCAGAGTGGGCGAAGCGATGCTGATCTATCTGTTGGCTTTTGTTGGCGGTGTGCTGACGATTCTCAGCCCGTGCATTCTGCCGGTGCTGCCGTTTGTGTTTGCTCGCGCCGACCAGCCTTTTCGCCGCTCCAGCCTCCCGTTGCTCGGAGGCATGGTGCTGACCTTTTCTGTGGTTGCGATCGCGGCTGCTTTCGGCGGACATTGGATCATCCGCCTCAACCAAGGCGGACGCTACGTCGCAATGGTTGTGTTTCTGGTCTTGGGTCTGACCTTACTATTTCCGTCTTTGGCGGAATTCTTGACCCGTCCGCTTGTCCGTTTTGGCTCAGGGCTTCAGAGCGGCCGGGCCGCATCCAATGGCGTTGGAAAATCTTTCTTGTTAGGGATCTCTACAGGCCTGCTCTGGACACCTTGCGCGGGACCGATCCTGGGCCTGATTTTGACAGGCGCCGCGGTCCAGGGACCCGGCGCTCGTACGTCATTTTTGTTGTTGTCGTTTGCGCTGGGAGCGGCTACATCTCTCGGTGTTGCCCTTTTCGCCGGGAACAAGGCCTTCGCAGCGATGAAACGATCTCTGTCGTTCGAGGTCTGGATTCGCCGTGGTCTGGGGATGGCCGTAATCATGGGAGTGGTTGCGCTCGCCCAGGGGTGGGACACAAATCTCCTCACCAAATTTTCCTTCGTGAACACCAGCAAAGCCGAAGAGCATCTGATCGGAGCCTTAGGCTCGGCTAGACCCGCGATGGCAGCGGTGCCGTCGGCGTCGGCTACGCCGGAGTCAGGCACTCCGGTGCTTCAGGATGAAGGGCCCATGCCGGCCATTCCCGGCGGAGTCGAGTGGCTGAATTCCAAACCTCTCACTCGCGGGTCTCTGCGCGGCAAAGTTGTGCTCATCGATTTCTGGACCTATTCCTGCATCAACTGTCTTCGGGCTCTACCGTACGTCGAGGCCTGGGCGTCGAAATATAAGGACGCCGGCCTCGTCGTGATCGGTGTCCACACACCGGAATTCGCATTCGAGAAGGAACGCGGGAATGTGGAAAAGGCGGTGCGGGACTTGAATATCGTCTATCCGGTGGCCATCGACAGCGATTACAAGATTTGGCGTGCATTCAACAACGAGTATTGGCCGGCCCACTACTTTATTGACGGCAAAGGCCGCATTCGATATCACCACTTCGGTGAAGGCGAGTACGGCGAATCGGAGCGCGTCATTCAAGAACTTCTGAAAGAAAATGGAGCTACCGCAGTGAACGGGAGCACGGTCAGCATATCTGCGAGCGGAGTTGAGGCAGCGCCTGGCAGTGGAAATGCGCGTTCTCCGGAGACATACATCGGCTATCATCGCGCCGAACATTTCGCATCCCCCGAACCGCTGGCAAAGGATTCGCGCAAGACCTACAGCCTGCCGACAAGGCCTTCCTTAAATCAGTGGGGATTGAGCGGATCGTGGACCGTCGGCGCCGAGAGCGCAGTGCTGCAGGCTGCAGGCGGCAGAATCGTATTTCGGTTCCATGGTCGTGATCTGCACTTGGTGTTAGGCCCAACGAAGAACGGTAACGCCATTCGCTTTAGAGTTAAGTTGGACGGCACGGCGCCGGGTGACGATCATGGATCTGATACCGCCCCGGACGGAACGGGTGAAGTTCGAGAGCACCGGCTCTACCAGTTGATCCGGCAAAAGGGCGATGTGGAAGACCGGACTTTTGAGATCGAATTCCTTGATCTAGGCGTTCAGGCTTTTGCCTTCACCTTTGGTTAAGCGGTCGCTCACAGTGAACAGGCAGTTCGATTACAAACATTTCGTAAAAGAACCGCCTGCCACAGTCGTAGTGAAGCCACATCGGCGTATCCACGCCACGCGCTCCCGCGGCACTACCAAGCCGTATGGTTTACCAGGTTGGAGTAGCTATTACTTGGTTTCCTGCGCTACAGCCAGCGATCTCCGGTTACGGTCCGACTTGAACACAGCCGGCCACGTGATCGTCATACTCCCTCTGTAGCTCATAGAAGTGGCCGTTCCACATCTCGTTGGCTTTGGCCGGCGATCCGTCCCAGGTATTGGTGCCGTAGCTGTAAGCGCATTTGTCGCCGATCTCGTTGCCGGACGAGTCGAACCAGGCATCCAATTCCGGATCAGTAGTGGCCTCGGTCAGCTCGTGGCTCTGTGTGGAGGCTACAGCGTCCGCCAAAGGATCTCCGGTTGGGGAAGGGGTTCCCGGTTCCTGGCAGACGGCGAGGTTGCCAAACGGGATGTTCCCATAAACCGTTGGTGTCGACGTTGATCCGAAGAAGCTATGATAGGCGCAGTATTGAACGTAGGCGCACGCAGCGTCAGTCGAATCAAAACACGAACCTTCGCCGCTGGACGTGAACAGCATAAACATTTTATTGAGGCCGCCAGTCCAACCCTTCAGAGCCATGACTTTCGCGATCTCCGCCTGGATCTGGGCATCGGTAATGCAGTTGCCTGGAGTAGCCGTATCTGAGCATCCGGAGGCCGGATAGGCATCCGTGTCCACGAAGGAAGCCGCCAAGCTCCCCTTATTCTGGATGTACGAGGTCACCGCTCCAACGATCTGATAGTACTGGGTGCTGTTGTTGTCAAGTCCGTGCCCCGGGTAATCGCTGAGCATGTTTTTCTCCACGCCCTGATAGTGCGCTGTCATACTGGTCGCGCCGCCGTTTTGCAGCTTGGCCGGAACCCAGAAGATGGCGTAGGTGTTAACGCCATTCTGCATGACCGGACCGCCATGATAGGTCAGCGGTGTCGCGGGAGGTGGTAGCTCGGGCACCGTGGTGAATGTTGGAAAAATGTGGATGTTTGTATCGCCGTTTCGTGGCGTGGCCTCCTGGGCTGTCATCGCAACCTGCAGCAGCGCGCTCATCAGCGCACCAAGGACCGCAAATCTCGCCAGACTACGCAGCTGATTCTTCATTACAAGCTCCCTCCTAGTGGGTTTAACAAAAGAGTGGGAAAGTGTGTTACTGGGGGGCGGAAGTTCGGTGAAGACTTGTCGGTGAGCGAATCGATGTACTGCCTAAACTCGCTCTCGAGTTCGGGCGCGCGCTTCAACTGAATTATTTGCTCCACTGGGAAGCCGTCGGGTTCGAGGCCGCGATCATTCTTTGCATTAGCCTCCGGACGAGTATTCCCCACCAGCGTAACCACCCGAGTTTCGTCAACCGCCTCGGTGATGAGAGGGCGCAGTTGGCTGCTCCCTTCGTAAGCACGAGCGGCATGACGCCAGGTCAGAGCGAGAGTGAGAGCTACAACAGTCAAAGCGATGCCTAATTTCTTGATCATTAATTCGCTGGACGGAAGAACATGGTTTGAACGTAATCCGAAACCGGGGGGATTCCAGCGCGGAATTATAACCTGAATTCACCACAATCGTGTAACGGAATTTTTTGGGCGCTGAAACACCTTTTAAGTGGGGAAAATCGCTGTAAGAAGGCGAAGTACTTAGAGTCTTAAGACCCACGTCAATGCGTTTCATCGGATTTACGATCCGGTATAGAGTTGGAACGGCGCCCAGTAAAAGGGATTGCGGAATGCGCCGTTATGAAGCAGAGATAGTTTGGCCGTTCGTAGAGCCGCGCCCGGGCTCTTCCCTTTTTTTAATTCGCCATAGAATTCGTCCACGAGCTGAGAAGTGGAAGCATCACTCACCTCCCACAGAGCGCCGATTACGTTGTGAGCGCCGGCACGAAGGAAGGCCCACGAAAGTCCCACGAGACCCTCGCCTGAATACGTCCTGTTGCCAGTGCTGTAGCAGGCGGAGATTGTCACTAATTCCGCGTGCAAGGGATGGCCACCGATAATGTCGCGGGCATACAGTTTGAAGGAGTCGTCCTGGCCTGCCGCAGGATTCGATCCGGGTTCCCTGCTCAAAATGATGGCGGAATCGAGTGGCTCCGTCCGGCTCGCGGTTCCATGCGCTACAAAGTGGATGTAGGAGAACTGCTCTGGATGGCTGTTGAGATACGCGGCCGGCGAAGCCTGCGCGCGCACGAAAACTTCTTGTTGCTGACCCGGGAAATACTTTTCAATGTTTTCCATCTGCGCTGCGGCGTTCGGCAATTCGGGGTAAAGGCTGCCGGCGCCGGCATCCGGTGCAACCGGATTGCCCACAAGCAGCAGCCTGCCGGCAGGGTTCCAGCTACGGCTGCGCGAAGTGGGTAGCAGGCGCAACGAGGCAGCATTGGCAATGGTTACGTCTTCTATCCAGTAACGCTTGGTTTGCGGAAACGGGCTTTCCGGAACCTGAGTTTCCGGTACATGGGTCTCCGGAATCAGGGTCTCGAAGTTCAGGCTGTTCAATCCGCCATCTGGAATGATGAAGACATTGCCGTTCTTCGCCAGCTCTTTCTTCAGGAAATCCCCCGCTGGCCCGATCAGCATTTGGTAGAGGACGCTGCCGTCATTGGAAGCCTCTAGAATTTCGCGCGGTCCCTCGATCTTCTTTCGATAGCGCTCCGCTGCCGCATCAATTTCAGACTGATTTGCGATCAGCGGAAAGAACCGGACTTGATGCGGCGTGATAGCCCATAAATAGGAATGCTCCTGACCGAGCGCGTAGAAGAGAATTGTTCCTCCGGCACCCCGCGCGATTTCTGGCGCATTCAGCGGATCTGGAGCAAACGTCGCTTTGCACGGGCGTCCCAGCCCTTCGGCCAGCGTTCGGGCGCGAGCGTAGTCCGCGACTTGCAAGGCTTCGTTTGTTTTTCCCTCGACCACGAGAAAGTGGATGTAATCCTCGTAAATGCGGGCGGCATTGGTGGGAAACGGCAGTTGAGTGTCAAGGCGACGGAGAAGGCAGCGCGCTGCCTCAAAAGTGCTCAGTGCAGTTTGGTATTCAACGTCGGCGGACTCGGTGTGGTTTTCATCTTCATATAATCGCGCCAGCGAGCGTTCCGCTTCCCACTTTAGAAAAACCGGTGTGTCTTTGGATTGCGAGACCTGACGAAACGCATCTTCAGCGGCTGAGGTGTCATGCTGCCGGATGGCAATACGGCCTTCGACCAGTCGCAGGTAGGCGATGTATTCTCCGTTCTCATGGGTTTTCGCCAGGGCAAGCGCTTCATCAGCGTAACGTTTCGCCTCTTCCGGCTTGCCAGCTTGCTCACTAACAAAAGCCAACGCGGTGAGGGAATTGATAATGTCATCGTTGCTCTTGATCTTGCGCGCAAGATCGAGGGACTGCCGAGAGGCTCGGTCAGCATCAGAGATCTTTCGTTCGTCCAGGTAGACGTAACTGGAGGCCTGGAGCCACATCACCTGGTTAGCCAAGTCGTCGAGTTTTTCTGCCTGTTTTTCTGCCTCCCCGAACATTCCCTCAGCTTTTTCAGGATCGCCCAGTTTGTAGTAAGCCCAACCCATGTTTCCGAGCGCGGTTTGCGCGATACCGGCAAAGTCACTAGGGACGGCAATCTCGCGGGCCGAATTCGCCCAATCAAGCGCTTCATCGAAGCGCGTCTGCTCATCCGCCGACCAACTAAGATTAAGCAGGGCGATCGCCTCCAAGAATTGGTCATCGTGGGTGCGAGCTGAGCCTAGAGCTCGTTCAAACAGGACTTGGGCCTTACTATAATGCGCGCGATCCATTTCAAGCATGCCCTGAGCGCTGGCCAAATCCCCGCACGCTGAGCAGACTGATGAAAGGCAAAGCCGCTCCGCCTCCGTAAGCTTAAGCTCAGCCATCGCGAACTGGCTCAAGGATGCGTAAGAGTCACTTTCGAGCCTAACTTGCTGCACTGCGAGCTCAACGGAGGGAGGCGCTCCCGGTGCAGACTCGAGCAATCTCAACGCCTCGTCATCCATTCCCTTCCGGTATAGCGCCCTCGCACGAAGGATAATGAACTGCCAGGCCCAGTAAGGGCTAGTTGCGTGAAAATCCTTATAGGCTTCCTCTGCTTCATGCTCAGCAGCGGCAATGTCACCGTGCCGATAGGTTTGCCGGGAGTGATTAAAGGCGGCGGCTGGATCACGATGGTGTGAGCACGATAGTAGGAGTCCTATGACCAGGACCAACGACACCGGCTTTGGCGTTCTCGCCGCGATGCCCGCTCGTAGGTCGTGGCTTCGGAGTTGTGCAGCAGAAGGCATGCGGTTCGACCCGTGGCAGGATTCTAACTTGAACACCAGAGCGTGGTGTGTGTAATTCGTCGTTCGAAGGAGAGGCTTGTATGTTTAGTTGGTTTATCTCCCTCTTGCTGCTGTTAGGCTACCAGAGCAAAACAGCTTATGTGCCATCCGTGAGCTAGGCTTGGGAGCAATCAGACGGCGCTTGAGCTGCTGCAGAAGGCCGCGCAGGTGGAGTACGACGCCAGGTTTATTCACAATTACCAAGTGAGCTGGGCGAAGATTGGAAACCGATGCTTGAACCGGCGCGAGTTACCTGGCGGCGAATTCATACTTTCGCCGACTGCCCACCCTGAGCCGGGAGATCAAAGGGATCCGAATCAATCAACAAGTGGATGTGTAAGATCGACTTCGCCAACGCGAGGATCATATTGGCGGTAGACCAAGCCGATCCTCGCACCGCATAGACGCTGAACATCGCGGAGCGGCCCGGTTCTAGCCACCGCCGCCCTGCCCCTTGCCGTTCGTAGCCGCAGTCCCGGCACCGGTGGTTCCCGAAGTCGTGCATCCCAGTTCCGCCCGGACCATGGTGAGATGGAACGTGTACGCATCGTATTCTTCTATTTTGCAGGCCGGTTCGCGCTTCACTTGCAGCTCGCCGAGAAAGAACTTTCCAAAGTGCGGTACGTCAATCACGTGCCCGAATGACTTCTGGCTGGTGCTCACGCGGTTGACCAGAGAGCACTGCACGATATCTGCACGATCTCGATCGGTCATTCTCCATTTTTCGTTGTCACGAGGGTACCGTTCACTCGCCCAGTCGGGAAGGTTCTCGTGCGTGCTGAGATTCTCGTACTGCTGCGCCATGCGGTCCATCACATTCTGGTTGTCGAAATACGACTTGTCCTCAACGGGCCTTGGACCAAGGATATCGAGATTGGTATCGAGCTCGACCTTGTGTCCGGCGATTCTCAGATTTTCGAAGCGCGTTCCGAGGAATGAGACTTCAGGCACCGCACCATCTAGGGGATGTGCAGTGGAAATCTGCGCCACGACGCGGTCCGCTGTAAGAATGTCGAGAATGTTCAGGCCCTCGATGACCGAGGTTGCCAGCGTGGAATAACGGCCTTCGTGTTTTAGACTCCGCGCTCCCGCGACTTGCGTGTAGCCCGATTGATACGACACAATGCCCTCTAAACGGAAGGGCCCTGCGTGTTTGAAGTGGTAGTGGCTGCGTTCGCCGCCGCCGAACAATTGCACCTTGGCCTGCGGTCTCACTTTCTCGTGAAATGGCTCCTTGATTTCCATCTCCAGGAGATCCGCTTCTCCATGGTAAGTGTGGATGCGCCTTGTGCCTGGGAATGCTATCTCTGCTGCTGCCATAGGTTTGCTCCTTCCGCCTGAAATTCACTTCTGAATCTGTATTTGAAAAGAACCGCTACCAACTTCGACATACTGTCCAGATGCGGTGATGCCATGTACGATCAGCTTGTAGGCACCGCTTTTTAGGTTCGCTCCGGGAACGTGAATTGGCCAGGTGTCCTGGGCTGACGCCGAAATCGGCACCGATTCTACATCTCCCGCCGGGTTATACAAATCCGCTTTGTAGCTCTCATAGCGGTGTCCCGGAGGGACAATCACGTTCAGGAGAAAGCCCTCCTCAGGGTGAATCAACAGCGGCGAAACATTCGCCCCGTAGGTAAGCAGGTTAACCGTAGCCGCAGGCAGAAGCTGCGGCTTGTTGACTGTCTGCATCAGTTGCGGGAGGGTAACCAGATTCTGATATCCGACAACCGCCAGCAGAAGCGCCAATACCGGCGCGGTAAATGCCGGACGAAGCCAGGCGAACCATCCGCGGTTGACTGGCTCCCGTTCTCGGCTCGTCGCAGGGACCAAAATCGGCACGGAGTTCCCTGTCAGAATGAGCTTGCTGCGAGTCACAAACTCGGATCCAGCGCGAACGTCCAGCGCGCACTCCGGGCAATCGAAAAAGTGCTCCTCGAACTCTCCCCGCACCCGCGGATCGAGTTCTTCGAGCAGATACTTTTCGGTCATTTTCTCTCGAACCACAACGTCGTGGTCCATAGCTTTGTTCCCCCTCGTAAGTATTAAGAGCCTTGCAGCATTTGGAACGTTTCCTAGGCGGGAGCAAAATCTGGGGGATTTTCTCCCATATGCTTCAGATACGATGACTTAAATGCTTGCTTGGCGCGGTGTAACAGAACGCGCAAATATTCCCGGTCGACACCAAAATCGCGGCAAACCTCGTCCTTATCCCGCTCTTCGAGAAAGACCTCGCGCAACAACCGGCGGTCGCGTTCAGAAAGCTTTTCCAAGATTTCCCGGACCTTGCTGTCCGTTTCTTTTGAGACGAGTATGTCCAGCAGATCGATGCGTGAGGCGGGAACATTCTCTTCGTCCTCATCTTCCAGAGAAGTGTTACGCACATCTGACCTGTAATGCTCCAGCAGGACGTTGTTGCAGATTGAATTGACGAATGATCCCAAGCGCTCCGGTTGATGAATTTTACCGTCCCGCAAGGCCACGAAGAACCGGGAGAATGTTTCCTGGCGCACATCCTCGATCGATTCTGGCGACTTCAGCCGCGAGCTTAGCTTGATCTTGATCAGGGTGCTGAAGTAGGCGGAAAAATGCTCCTGCGTGCGAAAATCTCCCGCCCGCAATCGGCTGACGTAGGATTCGTCAAAAGAGTGAAAGTGCAAGAACTGGCCCCGAGGATTCTGCAGTGGCACAGAGTGTAGCACTGGAGGTGGCCCACCGTTGCCGATATCCGGAGTTTGCGTGGAAAAGGATGGGCGTTTCAGAACAGAGTGGTTGCTACGGCGGCAGACGGTGGGCGGGATAGGCCGAGTGCTATGTGCTGCCAAGAGCAAACTCCCGTGACCTCGGAGAAAAATAGAGCGCGGATGCCGCTCGGAGAAGCCCAAATCGAAAAGTACCGGAGCCGCTTCCCCGGTCGGCTCCGGCACTTACGAGAACCCCGCCGGGTGGTTGCCAGGCTGGATTCCTGAACTGTGGCTCACCACTCTGAAACCGCGGTGTTCCTTCGCTCATAGGGATGGTGCAGAAAGCTCGCAAAACGTTTCATGAAATTCGAAAATAAGGACGGTTGGAGAGCGGATGCCTTAGAAGCCATGTGGCTGCATGCAACGGGGTGCGGCGGAAATAGAGGTTAAGGCAAATTTGCGCATGGACTGATCCACGCACTAGTTTGTGGTTATGATTTTCCCGCGCTGCAGTGGAATCCTGCTTCATGACACTTCTTTGCCGGCAGCTCACGGGATCGGCGATCTCGGGCCAGCGGCTCACGATTTTGTGGATTTTCTAGCGGAATCGGGACAAACCGTCTGGCAGGTGTTGCCCTTGAGTCCGACAGGCTATGACGACTCCCCTTATCAATGTTTTTCGGCATTCGCCGGCAACCCTCTTTTGATAGACCTGCTGGATTTACAGGAGCAAGGGTGGCTGGGCCCACAGGATCTGGTAGTGGCTCCGCAACTCGCAACCGACTTTGTCGATTACGGCAAGGCAATCGCCTTTAAACAAGCTCTCCTTCGCAAGGCGGCTCAGGACTTCTTTATCAACGCAAATGCGACGGACTCCAAAGCTTTCAAGACATTCTGCAAAGAGAATGCGGAATGGCTCGATGACTATGCGCTCTTCATGGCCGGAAAAGATCTCCACAATGGCGTGGTATGGACGGAATGGGATGCCGGACTGCGGCGACGAGATCCCGGCGCACTGCCACAATGGCGCCAAAAATTATCGCCGGAGATAGAGGTCCACAAGTTTGCACAGTTTGAATTTTTCAGACAATGGGAGAACCTGAAAAATCGCTGCCGGCGGCGCGGCATTCGCACCATGGCGATATCCCTACTTACGTTGCCCATGACAGCGCCGACGTGTGGGCTCATCCCGAATTGTTTCGTCTGGACGAGTACGGTAAACCCGATGTGGTGGCAGGGGTTCCTCCTGATTACTTCAGCGCGACCGGCCAGCTCTGGGGAACTCCCATCTATCGATGGGACGTGCTGGCAGGCTCCGGCCATCGATGGTGGATCGATCGTTTTCGGGCATCGCTGAAGCTCTTCGATATGGTCCGGCTTCGATCACTTCCGGGGCTTTGAAGCGTACTGGGAAGTTCCTGCGGGAGCTTCCACGGCCATCGCTGGGAAGTGGGTCAAGGGTCCGGGAAGGGATCTCTTCGAAGCCTTGCGGACGGAGTTAAAAGAATTGCCGGTAGTAGCTGAAAATCTTGGGGTTATCACCCCTGAGGTGGAACTGCTCCGAAAGGAATTTTGATTCCCGGGGATGAGTTTGCTTCAGTTTGTCTTCGGGAACGATCCCCAAGGACCCTCGTTCCGGCCGCACAACTACACTCGCGATCTGGCGGCTTACACCGGTGGCCATGAGAACGATACAACGGTCGGTTGGTGGACGAGTACGGGCGTCGGCAAAAGCACTCGCACCGCCGAAGACATCCGCAAAGAACGAGAGTTTACAAGAGCCTACCTGGGATTTGAAAACGACCGGATCAATTGGGGCTTCATTCGCACCGTTTTGGCTTCGGTCGCGGAGATCGCTATGATTCCGCTACAGGATGTGCTTGGGCTCGGCAGCGAGGCGCGCATGAATCTCCCTGGCACCGTGAGCGGAAATTGGAAATGGCGATTCAGGCCGAAGGCGTTGACGTCAGAGATCAAGGCTCGGTTGAAGGAGATGACGCTAGCCTATGATCGCTAAACTGATTGCACTTTGAATGCGCATCAGACCTTACTTACCAGTCGCTCCGGCTAGAGGTGCCACGATTTCAAAGCGGTGAGAGTTCGTCTCCATTCTTCTCATCTTCATGCTTGTGGACAAGCCTCCTTTCCAAGAATCGTTGCGCCAGCTCTTTGCCACCTGTCCCAAACGCGATTGCGAGGCCAAACATGACGGCTCCAAAAGCAATTCCGAAGGCGACCAGGACAGTCTGTTCGGCGATGCCCAGTTCTTCGAAAAACATGGATAGCACGAAAACAATGATGATCGCGCGCACCGCAATGCTCAGGAGTCGAGGCGATGGCAGGTTGCTATTGACGGCGCCCAACAGCGCAGCGCGAGAAAAGAAGCTGGCGGCGAGCAACCCGAAGAACATGATGAACAGAGCCGCAAACACACGGGGCAAGAACAGAAAGAAATGGGCAATCTGTTCATGAAGTCCAAAAATTCCAAGCACGTTGATGCCGAGTAGAATGAATCCCAGCCACGCCACCCAGAATACGAATCGACTCAGCAGTTCCGACGATGGCGGCAGAGCGGCCCTGGCCAACAACTGGGATGCGCCTGCATTTTCAGAGAGCCGGTCGAATTTGATCAGCCGCAGGATGCTCCGCGCCAATGTTTTCAGGAGGTATGCAATCACCCACCCTGCAAAGCCAATGATTACCAACACGATCAGCCGAGGGAGAAAACGCGCAAAGCCTCTAGCCAATTCCTGCACCGCTTGAGTTAGCTCGCTGACGATCATTTCCCGCATGATGACCTCACTGTTTGCCTGCCCACATCTCCAGCAGATACGGTTTCAGGCGCTCGAACTCCAGACATAGGTTTTCGATCTGCGCTTCCACATCAGGCGCAGAGGCATTCCGGTTCTCCAGCAAGAATGCTAGGACGCGCCCCCGGAATAACGGTGCAAGCGCCTGGACGATATGGTCCCGGTTGATGACCGCCTTGTGGTGCGCCGCAGCAAATTCGTAGACAGTCTTCGCCCACAGTTCCGTAGAGTAATGAAAATCGTCTTCCTCCAAGCCTGCGATCGCCTGCAGTTCCGCCAGCGTGGTGGGGGAAAGAATAGACTGAAACACAGACTCCAGTTCCGCCACACCCGAACGGAACATTTCAAGTAGTCGCTTGCGGTTTACGCGCTGCGGCTCGAGAGTGAATTCCTGCTCGAGCCCGGTGGTCGGGACGGGTTGCGACCCGGTCTTGCTGCTCCACAATGAAAAATTGGATTCCATTGACCCAAACAACGCTCCGATTGTTTGCCGCAAAGCGGGTACCAGATCGGCCGCATGTCGCTCCACATTCTTGGTGCCCAGAAAGCACTGGCCGATGCGGAGGTTGCCTGCGATGGCAGCCACCGTGAAGCGTACCTCGCACCCCTCACGTGATTCATCATTCCATGAGTTCTGCGCAAGGAATTGACTCCCCATCCGGCCCGAGAACGCGAACTCGGACGCATATGGTTCGCGGATTCGTAACCCGTAAAGGGCGCGGATCAGGGGATACAGAAGATTGGTGATGAGAAGCCCATCAAACTTGTGGCGAGCATAAGTGGGCAATATAAGATCGAAGTCTTCTTTACATACCGGCTTAAGGAGAGAACGAAGCCAATCAGGCTTGATACTCGTTGAGTCGGGCGAAACCATTGCAGTGGCTCTGGCCCGCAGCAACTCGCCGGCGGAGAGAATGGTTCGCAATGCGGTTCCGCGAGCAATGCTGCTTCCGTATTGCGTGCTGATTGAATGGAGTGTGCGTAAAGCCAATCGATTGAAGTCGCGCTGCCGCGCGTCGTCAATGGATGCGCTCACCACCAGTTCCGGAGTGCCGTCCCGCGATCCGGCGTCGGCGTTAATGATCGCCGCTCTATCCCGCGAGAATGATTGCAAGATGCCGCTCTGAATCGCAGCGACAACCGAAGCAATCGTCTTGGCATTGTTCTGCGTGGGCAGCCCCACCAGGATATCGATTTCGCCGACATCGATGAGCTGGCGAACGAAATCGTCCGGGAGGAAGCCTTCCTCCGCCAACTTGACATCGGTGCGAAGCGCAACACGCTCTTGTGGAGAGACTTCTTCAAGCATCGTTTCGGGAGCCTGCCACTTTATCTATTGGTTCACACTCGTCTCAGCCGAAACCAGTAGAACTGGTATGGGCCCAAGGTTAGCAGATAGGGCAGATCCCCCGCCCGCGGAAAAATATTCCTGCCAAACATTTCAATCAAAATGTTTCCCTTGAAGCGACGCAGATCGAGTTCCACTGCCTGTGCTGCACTCGAAAGATTGTTGACTACCAGGACCGTCTCGTTCTCGAAGCGCCGCACATAGGCCAGAATCCTGTGATTCACGGGATAGAGAAACTCGATGGATCCATTCCCAAACACTCTTGCCGAGCGGCGAACCGCGATCATTTGACGCATCCAGGAGAAAAGCGAGTGCGGCGTCCGTCGCTGCGACAAGGCATTGATGGCCGGATAACCATAGATCGGATTCAGGATCAAGGGTGCACACAGGCTCTCGGGATCGGCGCTGGAGAAACCTCCGTTCCAGCCTCCACTCCACTGCATGGGAGTTCTCACTCCGTCACGATCGCCGAGGTTGACGTTGTCTCCCATTCCTATCTCGTCGCCGTAGTAAATGATCGGAGTGCCCGGCAGCGACATCAACATGCCATTCATCAGTTCGATGCATCTGCGGTCATTGTCCAGCAGCGGAGCGAGGCGGCGTCGAATTCCGAGGTTCAGCCGCATCGTCTTGTTTTCCGCGTAGACGTCATACATGTAGTCCCGCTCTATGTCCGTCACCATTTCCAGAGTCAACTCGTCATGGTTGCGCAAAAACAGGCACCACTGGCAAGAAGCTGGAATTTCTGGCGTCTGCTGCAGAATTTCCGTGATCGGCTTACGGTCCTCGAGTTTCACCCCCATGAACATTCTGGGCATCAATGGAAAGTGAAACGCCATGTGAAACTCGTCGCCTTCGGCAAAGTATGGTCGAAGGTCCGCTGGCCATTGATTGGCCTCGGCGAGCAGCATTCGACCGGGGAACTGTTCATCGAGTCTCCGGCGAAAATCTTTGAGAATCACATGGGTCTCGGGCAAGTTCTCACAATTCGTACCTTCTCTTTCTGTGAGATAAGGCACCGCGTCCAACCGGAAGCCGTCGACTCCGGCCTCGAGCCAGAACTTCATGACGTCCCACATCTCCTCGCGAACGACCGGGTTGTCATAGTTAAGGTCGGGTTGGTGACTGAAAAAGCGATGCCAGTAGTACGCCTTGGAAATCGGGTCCCACGCCCAATTGGACATCTCGGTATCCAGAAAAATGATCCGAGTTCCCTTATATCGCGTGTCGGTTTCGCTCCAGACATACCAATCGCGATAAGGATTGTCGCGGGAACTGCGGGACTGCTGAAACCAGGGGTGCTGATCGGAGGTATGGTTCAGCACCATCTCGATGATCACCCGGATTCCGCGCTCATGGGCGGAGTTCAGAAATTTCCGGAAATCTGCCAGGTTGCCGTAGCTGGCATGAACTGATCTGTAGTCCGCGATGTCGTAGCCGGCATCACGGAGAGGCGACGGGAAGAATGGCATCAGCCAGAGCGCATTGACTCCGAGTTCTTGCAGGTACTCCAGCTTCTGCTCCAGCCCTTGGAAGTCCCCGATTCCGTCTCCGTTGCTGTCATAGAATGTCCGGACATGGACCTGATAGATGATCGCGTCCTTGTACCAGAGCGCATCTAGCATCGGTAGCACCCAACTTCCTCCCTGAAGAATCGACCTCGCGGCGACTCAGCGCGAGATGCGCAAGAGTTCCGCATCAGCCGAGTTCCTACCAGCAATACTAACCTCTATCGTCCGTGGGGAAGCTGTGCAAACCCTGTTACATTGAAGTTCGAAGACGTCGGGGCGCTAGTTTCACCAAGGTTCCGCAACCTAGACGCTCAAAGGTCTCGGCTCTTTTACTGGGAGCCATCCAGTAGACGTTCCACGCCCATTGCAATTAAATTGAAGACGCGAATGCGGCAAAGATGTTCCGATGGCATTCTGACGGGATGGGGAGTCGACTGACGAAATGACATGGGGCGAGTGCCGGAGGATCCGAGTCATTGATTCCCACACTGGGGGTGAGCCGACTCGACTGGTGGTGAGCGGAGGTCCCGACCTTGGCACCGGCCCGCTCGGCCAGAGGCTGCAGCGATTTCGGAAGGAGTATGACGGTTTTCGCTCTGCCATAGTGAACGAGCCACGAGGTTCCGACGTAATTGTCGGCGCGCTGCTGTGCGATCCCGTGGATCGCAAGTGCGCTTCTGGCGTGATCTTCTTCAACAATGTCGGCTACCTGGGAATGTGTGGACACGGAACCATCGGGCTCGTCGCTACATTGGCATACATGAAGCGCATCTCGCCCGGCGAGCACAGGATCGAAACCCCTGTGGGCGTCGTGAGCGCGATTTTGCATGAGAGCGGCGAGGTGACCGTCAACAATGTCGCCAGTTATCGCAGCGCTGCCAATGTGGAGGTCGAAGTGCTGGGCTACGGGAAAGTGCGCGGAGACCTGGCATGGGGTGGAAACTGGTTTTTCCTGGTGCGCGACCACGCCATCCCATTGGCGTTAACCAATGTCGAGGAATTGACCGCATTCACCTGGGCGATACGACAAGCACTCGCAACCAACGGCATCATGGGCGATGACGGAAAAGAGATCGATCACATTGAGCTGTTTTCTTCCTCGCAAATCCCGGGAGTTGACAGCAAGAATTTCGTGCTTTGTCCAGGGAAGGCTTACGACCGCTCTCCTTGCGGTACTGGGACGAGCGCTAAGTTGGCTTGTCTTTATGCTGACGGAAAGATCCGCGAAGGCGAAACCTGGCGACAAGAAAGTATTGTCGGCAGTGTGTTTGAAGGCAGCGTGAAGGTACGCGACGGCAAGGTGTATCCGAGCATCAAGGGGTTGGCGTTCGTGAACGCAGAAGCGGAGCTGGTGCTGGATCCCCGGGATCCGTTCTGCATGGGCATCCGCGGTTGAGTGAGTGAAGGATGAGCAAAGCAGCCTGTGACGTAGTGATTGTAGGCGCCGGCATTGTGGGCGCGGCCTGCGCTGACGAATTTGCGCGACGAGGCATGCGGGTTACGGCCGTGGACCGCGATGTTGTGGGAAGTGGTGCCACCGCCGCGGCGATGGGACACATCGTCACCATGGATGACTCCGAAGCGCAGTTTGCGCTCACTCGCTACTCGCAGCGATTGTGGCAGGAACTGAGGCCAGAGTTACCAGATGATGTCGAATACGAGCAGTGCGGAACGATCTGGGTTGCGGCTGACGAAGAAGAAATGGCAGAAGTATGGCGCAAGCACGACTGCTATGGAAAACGCGGAGTGCCCACCGAAATCCTCGATCCGAAGCGTTTGAAGAATCTGGAACCTAACCTGCGTGATGGCATGGCTGGCGGTCTACTGGTTCCTGAGGACGGCGTGCTGTATCCGCCGTGCGCTGCGCGCTTTCTCATGGAGCGCGCCCAGGGCTGCGGAGCAAGGCTCCAGATTGGGGCTGCAGTCGTGCGACTCGGCCAGGGGCGAGTGCAACTGGGCGATGGCCTGGAGATCACCGGGGAAATCATCGTGAACGCGACCGGAGCAAGTGCGCCCCAACTCACCCCTGGGATTGATGTGAAGAAGCGCAAGGGCCATCTCGTAATTACCGATCGCTATGCCGGATTCTTGCGTCACCAGCTGGTAGAACTTGGTTATCTGAAGAGCGCGCACTCGGTTTCCAGCGATTCGGTTGCATTCAATGTGCAGCCCCGCCGAACCGGGCAGATTTTGATCGGATCTTCACGACAATACGGAGCGGAGCATAAAGATGTGGATCAAGGCATTCTTGCGAACATGTTGCGGCGCGCGCAGGAGTATATGCCGGCGCTCGGTCGGATGTCGGCAGTGCGCACCTGGACTGGGTTCCGCGCAGCTACACCTGACAGGTTGCCGCTGATTGGTCCGTCGCCAGGAGATGCGTCTGTGTTCCTGGCGACGGGACATGAGGGTCTGGGAATCACCACCTCGCTTGGGACCGCGAGAATTCTGGTGGACCAGATTATGAATTCGAAACCGGAGATTCCCATCGAGCCGTATCTCCCGTCACGGGCGGCAAAGGAAGCCGTGCATGCGTAGTCAAGTCACGGTTAAGGTGAATGGCGCGCCAGTGTCGGTGCCTGCGGGCGCAACCGTGGCGGTTGCGGTGGCGATTGCGGGTCAAGCGTGCCGGACCTCAGTGACGGGTGAACCGCGCGGGGCGTTGTGTGGGATGGGCGTCTGCTTCGAATGCCGGGTCGTCATTGATGGGAATCCGCATTGCCGGAGCTGCCAGATTCTTTGTGAACCCGCGATGGAAGTGAGGACGAATGAGTAAGGACTTGCAGCGGCGGTTCGATGTTCTCGTGATCGGCGGAGGTCCTGCCGGAATAGCGGCCGCGGTCCGTGCCGCGGAATGCCGTGTCCGCGTGGGGATTGTGGACGATAACGCAGCTTTGGGTGGACAAATTTGGCGTGGAGCATTTGAAGATGGAGGGAGGAACGAAGCGGCGAGATGGCACGGTTCATTGCAAGCGGCAGGCGTAACCACGTTATGCGGGAAAAGAGTCTTTCACCAGCCCGAGGCCGGCGTCCTGCTGGCGGAAGGTAACGACGATGTATTCGAGTTGAGCTATCGGAATCTGGTACTGGCGACGGGAGCGCGAGAGAGGTTTCTGCCGTTTCCGGGATGGACGCTTCCGAATGTGATGGGTGCGGGCGGATTGCAGGCAATGGTCAAGTCGGGTCTGCCGATCCGCGGCCGGCGCGTGATGGTGGCTGGGACGGGACCTCTGCTGTTGGCGGTTGCGGCATACCTTCGCAAGCATGGTGCCGAAATTCCCCTCATTTGCGAACAGGCGTCGTGGAGTAGCCTCGCACGCTTCGGCCTGGCGCTACTGGGCCAGCCGGGAAAAATCGACCAGGGATGGCAGTTGAAGAAGGATATCGCCGGCATTCCATTCGCGGCGAACAGCTGGCCTCTTGCCGCTCACGGGCAGAGAACGATCGAGAGCGTAACAATTTCGCGAAGCGGGAAATCGGAGATCATCGAGTGCGATTACCTGGCATGCGGATTTCATCTGGTGCCCAACACGGAGTTGCCACAATTGCTGGCATGCCAGATCCGCGGCGGCTACGTGCAGGTTGACGATTTGCAGCAAACTACGGTCAAAGGAATTTTCTGCGCCGGTGAGCCGACGAGTATCGGGGGCTTGGAGTTGTCGCTCATCGAGGGACAGATCGCCGGTCTTGCTGCCGCTGGACACACGGAAGAAGCACGAAAAGTTGGCGCTCGACGGACGGGACGGCGTTTCGCTCGCATTCTGGATCGAACTTTTCGCCTCCGCCCGGAACTGAAAAATCTGCCCTCCGCAGAGACCTTGGTTTGCCGGTGTGAAGATGTTTCGCATTCGCGTCTCCGCGGGCATTTGTCCTGGCGTGCGGCGAAGCTGTATACACGTTGCGGCATGGGGCCTTGCCAGGGAAGGATATGCGGTCCCGCAACCGAATTTCTCTTCAAATGGAACCCGGATTCGGTTCGACCGCCGGCTTTTCCCGCGCGCGTTGACAGCTTGGCTGGCATGGCAGGTCACCCGCAGCACACTGCAGTAACAGGAGGTATTCGATGAACTGGAAGGGCGTGATGCCCGCAATCACAACCTGCTTCAACGAGGATCTCAGTATCGACCATGGCTTTGTGGCGGGACACTGTCGTTGGCTGCTGGACAACGGCTGCACCGGGATCGTCGCTCTCGGATCGCTGGGTGAGGGCGCAACCTTGTCGTTTGACGAGAAGCTGGAGCTTTTACGCACATGTGTTAAGGCAGTTCACGGGCGGGGACCTGTCGTGGCTTCTATCTCGGCGCTTACCACGTCGGAGGCCGTAGCGCTGGCGAAAGCAGCCGCCTCCCTGGGTTGCGATGGCCTGATGGTGTTGCCTCCCTATGTGTATCAGGGAGATTGGCGCGAAATGAAGACCCACGTCGCCGCCGTCTTCGAGGCCTCGCCTATTTCATGCATGCTCTACAACAACCCCGTGGCCTATGGAACCGATTTCCTCCCCGAACAGATTCAGGAGTTAGCTGCGGAGTACGAAAACTTCGAGGCCGTCAAAGAATCGAGCACAGATGCCAGGCGAGTATCTGCCATCCGGGCGTTGCTCGACCGCCGGCTTGAGATTAACGTGGGCGTGGATGACGCGGTGCTGGAAGCCATTGGAGTGGGCGCAACAGGATGGATTGCTGGGTTGGCGAATGCGCTGCCGCGCGAATCGGTGGATCTGTTCAACTTCGGTATCAACGGAGAGAGTGCCAGGGCCTTCGACTTGTATCGTTGGTTCTTGCCGTTGCTCCGGATGGATACGGTTCCAAACTTCGTTCAACTTATTAAGCTTGTGCAGACGGAGCTGGGCAGCGGGAATACGCGCGTGCGTCCGCCGCGTCTCGATCTGGCAGGAAAGGAATTCGATCAAACCAGAAAGCTTATCCGAGATGCGTTGCGTTCGCGGCCGCAACCTGTGGGCAACTATGCGTTGCCGGATGGACAATAGCAAAGCTCTGTGGTCGGTCACTTATCGGGTTTCGGGATGGTTCGGGAACAAACGAGGAGCAGCAAATGAGCGTTCAGAGAGTCCTGCGAATGATCGTCATCGGCGGGTTGTTTTCAGCGTTGGTTAGCGCGAGTGTGGAGGCCAAGACGAAGGTGACAAGCCAGCCCTTTGGGAAGATGCCCGATGGAACACCGGTCGAGATTTTCACGCTGAGTGACGGCGCGTACGAAGCTCGAATCGCAACCTATGGGGGCATCGTGGTTTCCCTGAAAGCTCCAGACCGTCAAGGCAAGGCGGCGGACGTTGTGCTTGGGTTCGACGATCTTGACGGGTATATCGCCAACTTTAACGGGCCCTCCGATGCATTCTTCGGGGCCATTATTGGCCGGTACGCGAATCGCATTGCGCATGGCAGCTTTATGCTCGACGGCAAGAAATATTCCCTGCCCCTGAATAACGGCGCGAATTCTCTTCACGGCGGCCCGCACGGCTTCAATAATGTGATCTGGAAGGCAAAACCGGTGGCTGACGGAGTGGAATTGAGCTATCTGAGCAAGGATGGTGAGGCTGGATATCCGGGCAACCTTTCTGCCGTGGTTCGGTACACACTGTCGAAAGGAGACTTGCGAATTGAATATTCGGCGACGACGGACCGAGACACCGTCGTCAATCTAACGAACCACGCCTACTTTAACCTTTCGGGACAGGGCGACATCCTGAACCATCAACTCACGCTTCATGCGTCCCGTTTCACTCCCGTGGATGCGAAGCTGATTCCTACGGGTGAGTTGAAGTCGGTGCAATCGACGCCCTTTGACTTTCGCAAGGCCACTGCGGTTGGAGCGCGCATTAACGCTGACGATGAACAACTTCACCTTGGTCACGGTTACGATCACAACTGGGTGCTCGATAGCGGCGGCGGAAAGTTGACCGAAGCCGCGGAGGTGTACGATCCGACCAGCGGACGCGTTCTGAAAGTTCTGACTGATCAGCCGGGAATCCAGTTTTACAGCGGCAATTTCTTGGACGGCTCGATTAAAGGCAAAGGTGGAAAACCGGATGAGCTGCACTCCGCGTTGTGCCTGGAGACGCAACACTTTCCAGACTCCCCGAATCATCCGGATTTCCCAACTACCGAACTGAAACCGGGCGAGCACTATCACACTGTGACTGTCTACAGCTTGTCTGTGCGATAGATCCTTTCGCTGAGCTTAGTCGCGGTGTGGATGATTCGCCGGTCTCATAGTGCGGCGCAAGTAGCGAAACATGTTTCGCACCGACCAGATCACGAGTCCCTATTTTTCTCACTGGCGTTGTGTTCAACTCATGCGGCGGAGATCTGGGCTCCGCTTGTCTCGACAACGTTGGGCGCTGGCGCGGCGGATGAGAACAGAGGTATAAGACCTTCGACCAGCGTTGGGTGAGTCAGGACCGCATCGCGCAGCGCGGTATAGGGCAGCCCGGCGATCATCGCAATCTGGACGGCGGCCAGGGTCTCCCCCGCACCGACACCGAAGGCCGTGAACCCGAGGATGCGATCGCTATCAGTCTCCACGAGGGCCTTCACGAACCCGCGAGTCTCCGAAAGCGTGCGCGCACGCAAGTTGGTTTCCATGGGAACCTTAAACAGGCGATACGCTATCCCGTGAGCCCCCGCTTCTGTTTCACTCAGGCCGATACGAGCAAGTTCGGGATCGGTAAACAGACAATATGGGACTTGCCTGCCCGTGGTCACACGGTTGCCGCCGGTTAGATTGGCATGGACTACGCGGAAATCGTCGATGCTGATGTGCGTGAACTGGGGGCTACCGGCGATCTCGCCGATCGCCCAGACGCC
>Ga0073928_10002825_pt1 | contig 28705 bp, 28 predicted proteins | sample PaiPotPPA55metaG_FD_76969 | JGI IMG/M metagenome (GOLD analysis project Ga0073928, IMG submission 76969) | Iron sulfur acid spring bacterial and archeal communities from Banff, Canada, to study Microbial Dark Matter (Phase II) - Paint Pots PPA... ...
ACACGGTGCAGAAAACCAGTGTCGACTGGGGCTTCCGTTTCGCGCCCATCTACGGGGAGAACTATCGCTACACCACTGCGCTCGGCTTTTTCAGCAACCAACTTGTCAAACAAAACCGGTTCAACGGTTTCGAAATGCCGATGGCCTACGGAGAAGTCTTCCTCCCGTTCGTCGCGGACGGCGTGCTATTCCGTTTCGGCCGCTACATCACCCTGCCCGACATCGAGGCCCAGCTCGGGCCGAACGACTACCTCTACACGCGATCGATCACTTATTCCGTCGACAACTACAGCACGACCGGTGTCAACGGGAGCCTGAAGATCAACAGGAACTGGCTGCTGCAGGCGGGCATTGGCGGCGGCACCGAAACCCTGCCATGGAATGCGCGGTCGATCAGCATTCCCGGCTACAACGGCCCGCGAGATCCCGGCGCTCAGGCGTCCCTATCGGGCTGCGTCCAGTACCAGACCGATTCAGGCCACGACGCAGTCTATCTCTGCGTCGACGACCTGAACAACGCCCGATGGGGCTACAACAACATGAACTGGTACGGCGGCACGTACTATCACAAGTTCAACGAGCAGGTTCATGTCGCGTTCGAAGGCTATTACATGTATCAACGCGACGTGTGGAACAAAGCTTACAAGGGCCCCGGCTACGTCAACAATCCGATCGATCCCTATTTCGGCACGGCTTGGTACGGCATGGCGAACCCGCCGCGGCAGGCGATCTGCAATACCGTATTGCCGACCTGCACCGCCAACGAATTCGGCCTGCTCGCCTTCTGGAACTATCGCATCGGCACGTTCGACAATCTCACGCTGCGCACCGAGTTCTACGATGACATGAAGGGCCAGCGCACGGGCTACGCCACGCGCTACATCGACATCGCTGCCGGCTGGCAGCATTGGATCGGCCCGCAGGTCGAGATCCGCCCCGAGATCGGCTACTACCGGGCGCCCGATGTCGCGGCCTTCGACAATGGCACCGCTCGACGCCTCTGGTTCTTCGGCGGAGACATAGTTTGGCATTTCTGAAAGGAATCGTGCGACGTGGACAGGCACCCAGAACCGTTCTAAACAACATCACTGCTCAACCCGGCAAAGCAGGAAGCCTATTTTGGGACGGTAAAGCGCGTGCGTGGCGATCCGTGCTGTCCCCTTCTCTGAAACGCTTCCCGTGCGGCCAGCATCGCCGGCCGGTTTTCCCGCGCCCATTTGGAGAGCGCTTTCAACGGCACGATCAACTTGCGCCCGAGCCCGGTCAACTCGTAGTCCACGCGGGGTGGAATCGTTGGATACATCGTGCGGGTGACCAACCCGTCCTGCTCCAGGCCTTTTAGGGTCAGCGTGAGCATGCGCTGCGATATCCCTTCAACGCGGCGACGGATCTCGTTGTAGCGAATCGGTCCTTTCGATAAGGCGCCCACCACCATCACGGTCCACTTGTCGCCGATGCGAGCGAGCGTCTCGGCCTCCGCCTTGCAAGCTGCGCGGGAGCTGGACGCTTCCGGGGCGCGAACAGCAGTGTTCGTAGCGACCATAAAAGTGCCTCCTTGTGATATCGGCGACAAAGCCTACTATATTTTAACGAACAAATTGTTCGTAGCAATCAATGCGAGAGTGATTCGCCCCTTGATTCTTTCCACCCAAATTGCAGGAGTGCCCCGTGACCCAACAGCAACAGCCCCGCATCGGCATCGTGATCGGCTCGACCCGAGAAGGCCGCTTCGGCGAGAAGCCCGCGCACTGGATCCACGAGATCGCCGAGCAGCGCACCGACCTTGCCTTCGAGCCGATTGACCTGCGCGATCACCCGCTGCCGTTCTTCAACGAGCCGCGGTCGCCCGCCTACGGGCCGGTCAATAACGAGGCGGCACGGCTCTGGGCCGGCAAGCTCGCGACACTCGACGGCCTGATCATCGTGACGCCCGAGTACAACCACGGCCCGAGCGCGGTGTTGAAGAACGCGCTCGACTACGCCTACAAGGAATTCAACCGCAAGCCGATCGGCTTCGTGGGCTATGGCGGCGTGGGGGCGGCACGTGCCGTCGAGCAGCTGCGGCTGATTGCGATCGAGCTGCAGATGGCGCCGGTGGCCCATGCCGTTCACGTCGGCATGATGGAATGCCTCGGCATTATGCAGCAGGGCAAGACGTTCGAAGACTTCCCGCACTTGGCGCAGGCGGCCAACAGGCTGCTCGACGAGATGTCTTGGTGGGCCAAGGTGCTGAAGCTGGCACGCGAAGGTATGACGACCGGCGTCGCCGCCTGAAAGCAATGAGGAAAGCCGTCACCGTCACGGCGTAAGCTAGTGCACATCAATGCCGTCGAACTGCTTGTGTGTGCCGATGAACCGGATGTACACGATCCTATACGGATTAAGGATAACTGACGTAAGCGAAGTTATTTTTTGAATCTCGAAATGTCAGCCTTTCCACTCGGCGAATGCCAGCAACGCCGCATCGGGCAGCTCGCCAGCGTACAACCTTTTAGCGAACGCAAGGCGGCGCTCTCGGCGTGTCAGGTTGAGAGGCAGCGAAGACTCGATGATGGCTCGCGCCGTCTCGAACATCGAGGAGGCGATTCTCATGCGCTGATCCGGCGTCATGAGCTTGTAGCGCTCGGCGACCATTTTGTCCATTTCGGGGGAGGTATCGTTCACTTGGAGACCTCATCCAGTTTGGCGGCGACGCCCAACTTCGCAGCCCAGTCTTTCAGATATGGCCAATCAACGGATTCGTCGATCAGCGTGCGGACGTCGCGCAGTTGCATCTCCGAGCCCGTGTCGCGTGCCCAAACAAGCTTTGAAAGAATCAGGTCTTCGCGGCTCGTGATCCACGTCGATATTCCGGCAAACTCCACCGACTTGCGGCGCTCAAACTCTGCGTGCCGATACTCCGAATTCTTCCGTACGATCAAATCAACTTTGATCGCGCTATCCAGATGCATGAGATTGAACATTTGCTGCAGCTTGATCGCAGAACGCGCGGCATCCTCATCGATGTAGAAGTCCGTGGAGAATGCGCTCACCAGAGCGTCGACGTGCCGTTCCATCAGTGCCACGACAAAGTCGAGATCGCGGGTCATGCGCGGCTTGCCGTAATACCCAAGCGCAAATGAGCCCGTCAACATGAAGGGAACATCGGCTGTGCGCAGCCGCTCGCTGATTATTCTGAGAACATCGAGTTCCTCGGTCATGACGAGGAGTCTAAAAGACTTGATACCGTGCCGCAGCTACGTAGCAGGACGTCGGCATCAACGCTCTTTCTAAGGTGTGCGATACCAACAATGTTGCGGGCGGCCCCAGGGGCACCTGATTTGCACCTGCGCCTGTAAGTATCTAATTTATCGAGAAAAACTGGGGAAATTGGTAGCGGGGGTGGGCTTTGCGCTGTACCGGCCCCTGTAAATATGGCCCTGCCGCTGCTGCCGCCTGCCAAATAGGGCCCCTACCCGCCTGCCCCAAGTATTCCACGTAAGCCTTGAAATTGAGACCGACCTCCGCCCCGCAACCCACCGCCAAGTGCATAAGCAACTTTCGGCATAGCATAGCGGCTGCCGTGTAAGCCGACGCAGCTACGCAATCACGCGCCTCGTTATACGCGGTCTCTATGTCCTTCGGCAGATTTGCAACCGACGCGCCCGGCCTCACTCCCGGCAATTGCTTTCCTCCTGACGCAAAGTCAAAATAAGTTGGGTTCCCACAATGTGGGCAAATATAGATCGCTGCGCGGACGCCGCCGGTTCTAACCGCCAGGGGAAACCCAGCAACTGATGCGATCAGATTGCCGCAGAAACCGCAGGTATAGCTGCGCGACGGCAAAGCTTGCGCGCCTCCCCACGTCAAGTTCGGATCAGCCATATGTGTCTCTCAAATTCCGTCGCCACTTCAAAGCCCGGTATGTTAACGCTTGCCGGGCATTTTCTTTGCCGTCAATTTACATTAGGGAAGAGAAACCGCTCCCAGGCCTTTGAAAGACTTCTACCAAGGAAACGCCACGAGGGACGCACGAGACCGAAGAACACTGCCGTTAGAAATACTAACGAGAGAATGCTCACCATCAAAACTCTAAAAACGAATGAACTACGCACACCCGCGAATAGGGCTAAGAGCAAAGCAAGTACCGCACAAATGAATGTAGGTGCTACCAGGAGTATCACGAGCTTTGTACTTCTGACGCTGTCGTAGGTCTGAAATGGACCTACGCGTCGCGCGAAGTCTTCCGCACCACTGCTCTCGACCATGAGATCGCGCAGCGTAGTCTCTAGAACATTCTCGACGGGCCGCATGCTACGACTTTCCTCGACGCAGATAAGCAAGCAATTTAACGATTTCGCCCGCCGCCTTTGCGGGCGGCAAGTCTTGGATCATCGCTGGGAATACCTGAAGTATCAAATTGTCCCGTCGAAGCTTACGAACTTCGTTGATTGGGAATACCAGAAACACCTGGGCCAGCGAACTTCCACCAGCAATGTATGGGTTCTTCATTTGATACCCGACGGCAAGCACTGCTATCCCGACACAGAACAGCGCAACCGCCATACGGATTATCAAACGTTCCGCTCGCCGATTGTCGCTTAGCGCCTGATCGACCCGAGCGTTTATGATATTGAGGTCCACCGACTCCCTCCGGAGGTAACCCGTCTATATTCATCTTAAGCCCGCTGGGCTAATGCTGGGCGGGTTTTTTTCTTTTTCTGCTTCTCTTCGTTCCGAAATGCCGTCAACACTTCGTCGATCTTGACTCTCGCCATCAGTTGCAGCCGCCAGGCACGAATCATCCAATGCATGCGGCCTTGGTCCTACCTCGCGCGAAGTGCATCTGCGCGTGTAAATCCATGCGGTAGAGGCGGGTTATTTCGCGAGACGTTCGAGCGTCCATGTCGTTGCGCCTGCTGAGTGCGACGTTACCCCTTCTTGCCAACTCGCTTCTTGCGACCAATTAGATCTTCAGTTCAGCTTCGGCTCATCCGGTGTGTCGATCTTTACTATGCTTTCCAAAGAATCGGTGACCTTGCCGGGGAAACCAGGCTCGGTGAATGGACAACTGATCTTCACGACAATCCAGTCCTGTTCCGACGACTGCGCCACCAATGTGCCTTCAGTTAATTCTTCTTGCGTCAGACCAGAGGCATCAGCTAGCTTGGCAATTCGACCCATTAACACGAGCCAAGATCACATTTTGATCGGCAGGCGTTGTGCCAGCGGGGATTTTGATCGTGACCTCCATCAAGTAGCCTTGAGACTCCTTGAATGCCTCGACATCAATTGGAAAGTGCATAACTCCCTTGAACGGCAAAGAAAGGGGTAAAGCTTGACAGGAGTTCGCGAGTCCCCTGCCAAGCGATACGGCACCAACATCAGTTCATATCCCCCGCTCGATCCTGCTCCAGCAACTTCAAGAACGATTGGGGAGACACCGTTGGGTCGAAGTCAGTCGCGATCGTTGCGAGGAACAGGTAAATCTTCCTGGCCTCGGCGAGCGTGAAGTCTCGACGCGGTATCGTCATCGTGATGTCCTGATCAGGACGCAGCGGATACGTGACCATACGCAGACTGCTATCAGCCACAGTCTCGGCCACAGCCGGTTTCGCCTTATCTACTCGAGTTTGCTTGGTCTTGGATTCAGCATCAGCGCGATTGCTACCACGCGATCCTGCTTCACGTTCCCAAGCTGAACGATCCGCCATCCATTTCATATAGTCGTTGACCGCAAACAGCACGCGGCGGCCATATTCCTCGATGGTCTGACCTCGAACCGTCTTGTTGAGATTTTGGAAGCGAGTTTTGATCGCCTCGATGTTCTCGCGGACATACGCCACCGTCTTCTGATCCTCTTCAAGAATCTCAAAGAACTTCGCGCACGCAGTCTTTCGACGGTTCTGTTGCATCTAGGGAATTCGGAGCTTAAAAGACGCGCTGGCACACCGAAGACCGACCGGCCACCAATCGCAAATTCCGTTTTTCAAGGCGTTTTTCGTTGCTGACGAGAGCGAGCCCAAGTGGTTTCGCGGTCGACCAGTGGCGCCATTACGAGCCTTGGCTCGGACCATTGAAGGACGCAGTAAGTGATTTGGTCGAGCGTTACCCAAGCGCGTGATGAGCGGCTTTTGAGCGCAAAAGCCCCCGAGCTTGAGCCCGCCCGGGGGCGAACTTTCAACGACGACCGGCAGAGTGGACGCTCCTTGAGCTTCTTAGTGCTCTTGGTGCTCCTTTTTTGCCCGCTCGGGCTCGCCTTGCTTGGCGGCTTCGGTGGAGGCCCGAGTTGCCTCCTCGGTGACAACCTTCACGTGTTCTGGAGCGCTGGTCACCTGGAAAGCTACGCGGCGATTCTGGGCGCGGCCTTCGGTGGTGGCGTTCGTGGCCATTGGATTGGCCTTGCCGAACCCCTTGGCGGTGAGGCCCACGGGATTGACGCCTTTGCTGATCAAATAGGATCTCACGCTCTCGGACCGCTTCTGCGAAAGATGCAGGTTGTATTCGGCGGAACCCGTGGAGTCCGTGTAGCCCTGGATCTCGACTTTCAATTCAGGTTGCTTGACCAGTGAAGCGGCAACCTCGTCGAGCGTTTGCCTTGCCGGTAATGTTAAATCGGCGGAGTTGAACTCGAAATCAACTGCACGCACGACTAGCGTTTGTTCAATGATTCGGCAGTTGGCATCGACCTGGAAGCCGGCCGGAGCTACGCAAGTCGGGGGAGGAACGGGTGGCGGTGGTGCCGGCTCCGGGGGAGGTGGCGGCGGCAGCGCTCGGGCTACCGGCGGGGGTGGTGGCGTCGGAACGCCGAACATCAGTTGCAAGCCGACACCGAAGACCACATCCCCGGGAGAGTTCGGAATCTCGGGCGTGTTGTGGATGAATTCGTAGCGGTACTTGGCCTCGGTGCGCAGTTGCAGCCGCGTGGAACCGGACTGACTGCCCAAGCCTGTCAGAAGCCCGAGGCCGGCCTCCGCCAACCAGGCACTGTTGGTGCCCGAAAAGCGGCCGATGTCATCGGTCATGCCACCCGCCCCGACCAGCACGTACGGCCGAAACATCGAGGTAGCGGGCAGGACTTTGAATAGAAGATCCAAGGAAGTGGCGGAGAGTTTTTCGCTCGCGCCAGATCCCTTGACGCGAAACGAGCCCGAACTCAGCGCGATCTCGCCGGCCAATTGCGGCGCGAAGTCGTAGCCCAGGCCGACTTGGAATCCGAAGTTGTCCTTTGAGACCCGCCTATGATCGAGCAGGGTGTACTGACCCAGGGGGCTGAGGTACCAGGCGCCCGTGTCGTCGTAGGCGTCCGCCGCAGAGGCGGCGCGACCCGTTCCTATCGCACATGCGGCGGCGATGAGGCTGCCCAAAATTTTTCTCTTCATACCCCGTCTCTCCGTCTTGATTCGCATAAAGGCAACAGCTGCGACGTGCCTAGTGATGGAATAAACTCGAAAGACCTGGCATGCGGTTAATCGCGTTAAATTCTTGTGGCTTTTGTACTACATTCGCTGGAATTGTATGTAGGTCGGGAACCCGTCCTCTCGTAGGAGTTCGGTTCGCGTTATGTAAAATGCACCCTATTGAGTCGCGGTGGGTCCGCGCACGCGAATCTCGAATAATTTCGGCCAGTTCTTGCCGGTGACAAACAGCCGGTCGTGCTGCGCGTCGTAGGCAATCCCGTTCAGGACATCGGTCTGACCCGCGACGAAATCTTCGCGTTTGAGCAGCCCGGCACAATTGATGGCGCCGACCACGCGGCCGCTGCCGGGATCGATGCGCACGATCCAGTTGGTCTGCCACACGTTGGCAAAGATTTCCCCTTTCACCCATTCCAGCTCATTCACGTTTTGCAAGGCTTTGCCGTCGAGCGTCACCTGCACCCGGCCGGTTTCCTGCAAGGTGCTGGGATCGAGGAAGCGCAGCTCCGGCGTTCCGTCGCTCATGATGATTTGCTTGTCATTGCGGGTGAGCGCCCAGCCCTCCCCCGCGTAGTGGAACTGTCTTTGCAGCTTGAATGTCTGCAGATCGAACACGAAGCCGACCTGCGATTTCCAGGTCAGGCTGATGAGATGTCCGCGCCAATTCACGATCCCTCGCCGAAATATTGCGCGGGAATGTCGATCTTCTGTACCACTTCTCCCGTTTCGAGCCGCACCTGCATCGCCTTAAGTGCGTATTCCGGTCATGAAGGTTCCGGTGCATTAAGGGGCATTATCGTACAATTCTGGCGTCCAAGAGATGCCGAAATGACGAAGCCCATAGCCCGAGATCTCATGTACCGACGTCGCCGCTTCGATGCCGAGATCATCGAGCTGTGCGTTCGCTGGTATATCACCTACCGGTTGAGCTATCGGGATCTCGTGGCGATGATGGCTGAACGCGGCGTTGGCGTGTCGCACACCACAATTCATCGCTGGGTTATTCGCTATGTGCCGGAATTTGAGAAGCGCTGGAACCGCTTCGCCCGACCCGTGAATAATTCATGGCGCGTAGATGAAACCTACATCAAGGTCCAGGGCAAGTGGAATTATCTCTATCGAGCTGTCGACAAACATGGCAAGACAGTGGATTTTCTGCTTCGCCCGGATCGCAGCGTCGCCGCTGCACAGGCCTTCTTCCGCAAAGCACTATCGAGGTGTTTACCGCGATGGCCGCGCAAGATTACGCTCGATGGCCTTAAGCAGAGCCACCTGGCCCTTCGGCTTCTGCGGCGGGAGGATCCGAAGTGGAAGTTCGTTCAGGTGAGATGTAGCCAATACCTCAACAATCTGATTGAGCAGGATCATCGAGCAATCAAACGCCGATGCGCCTCAATGGGAGGCTTCAAGTCTTTCCGGAGTGCGGCCATTACCTTGTCCGGGATCGAGCTTGCCCATCGGATTAGAAAGAGGCAATTCTCGCTCGGGCGCGGTCGATATCGAAACTTCGGGTCGCTAAAGCAAATCTGGGATCGAGCGCTCGCGTAGTTTCGTTGCCCGGGAGCAAATCTCACATAACGGTTCGGCCCGAAATCGTTCCCGGACCGCAAGTTTGAGCGCCTATAATGCAACAGTACCATCGGAAGTAAGGTCGAGGCTAACTCGTTGATCTAGAAGGTGAAATTGGTAGCGGGGGTAGGATTTGAACCTACGACCTTCGGGTTATGAGCCCGACGAGCTGCCAGACTGCTCCACCCCGCACCGGAAGAGCCGACCATTGTACCCAACCGTTTCGCCAATGCAAGAGGCCAGTAGATGGGCGGACGCCCTGCCCGGCCGTTCTTCCTATTGCGCCGTTCCCGCTATTGCAAGGCTAGCTGACAAAGCTGTAGCAGGGTGCCGGGAATCACTCCCAGCCCGAACGCCAGCAAGGCATTCACGCTGAGTACCATCCGCATGAGGGCTGATCCGCCGATGACCGCGTCGTCGGTGGGCTCGTCGAAATACATCAACTTCACGATGCGCAAATAGTAGAACGCGCCTACCACCGAAAACAGCACCGCCACGACGGCGAGCCAGGTGTAGTTCACGCCGAGTACCGCCTGGATGACGCCGAGCTTGGCCCAGAACCCGATGAACGGCGGCACGCCTGCCAGACTGAACATCAATATCGCCATCATGCCGGCAAACCAGGGACTGCGGACATTGAGCCCGCGGAAATCCACCAGCTTGTCCGCCTCGAAGCCCTGGCGCGCCAGCAGCAGAATCATGCCGAACGCCCCGGCGGCGACGAGCACATAGCTGATCATGTAGAACATCGCGGCTTGATAGCCTTGCGCCGTCCCCGAGAGGATGCCGAGCAGAATGTATCCCACGTGCGAAATGGTCGAATACGCGAGCATGCGTTTGAGATTGCTCTGTGCGATGGCGACGATGTTGCCGATGGCCATCGACAGCACCGAGAGCACCACCAGCATCTGGCTCCAATCTCCCTGCGAACCCGCCAAAGCCTCGGGCAGCAGACGCATGGCGAGAGCGAACGCCGCGAGCTTCGAGGCGGTGCCGATGAATACGGTCACGCTGGTCGGCGAGCCGTCATACACATCGGGTATCCACATGTGGAACGGCACGGCGCCGAATTTGAACCCGATGCCGACGATGAGGAAGGCAATGCCGAACACCAGGCCGATGTTGTCGCCCAATCCGTTCTGCACGGCGCCGGCGATCGCCGCGAGCTCGAGATTTCCCGTCACTCCATACACGATGGACATGCCGTACAACAGCGTTCCGGAGGCCAGGGATCCCAGCACGAAGTACTTGATGGCTGACTCGGCCGCGATGCCAGACTCCCGATCGAACGCCACCATGGCGTACAGGCACAACGACATCAATTCCAGGCCCAGATACAGGGTGATCAGGCTGCCTGCGGAAATGAGCACCATGGCGCCCAAGGTGGCAAACAACCCCAGCACGTAGTACTCGCCCTTGAGGATCGCGCGTCGCTGCAGATAGTCGGTGGAATACACGAACACCACCGCCACCGCCAGCAGCGTGACGACTTTCAGCACCTGCGCCATCCGATCCAATTCGAACAGTCCGCCGAGGGCCACGATCTTCACCGGCAATGGCTGCACGCACACCAAGATGGCGGTTATGCCTAAGCTGATCACCGCCAACACCCCGGTCCAGCGCCGCTGAGCATCGTTCAGCAACAGATCCAGCATCAATATCGCGCAGGCCGCCAACCCGAGAAAAATCTCCGGGCATGCGTAGAGCAATCCGGTGTTGAATTCGCTGGCACTGAATGGAGCGAGGGGATTCATGCGTGAACCTTAAGGAGCGATCTTCGAGACCAGCAGCTGCTGGGCTAAATGCAGCGTGGACGCCCGCATCACATCGAGCAGCGGCGCGGGCCATAGCCCGACCAACAGGACGGCCAGAGCGAGCGCGCCCAGCACCAGGAACTCGCGGCCGTTGAGATCCTTGAGCGCCGCCACCTTCTCGTTGGCAACCTCGCCGTAGATGACGCGTTTCACCAGCCACAAAGTGTAGGCGGCGCCCAGAACCAGGATGGTGGCGGCCAGGATCGCGTACCAGACATTCGCTTTGAAGGACGCCAGGATCACCATGAATTCACCGATGAATCCGGAGGTCCCGGGCAATCCCGAATTCGCCAGCGCAAACAGCACCATGAAGGCTGCGAACTTCGGCATGGTATTGATGACCCCGCCATAGGCGCTGATTTCGCGGCTGTGGACTCGGTCATACATGACTCCGACACACAGGAACATGGCGCCCGACACCAGGCCGTGCGACAGCATTTGCACGACGGCGCCGTCCATCCCCAATTCGATGCCGCTGGTTCTGCCCGTGTGAGCCACGATCTGAAAGCCGATGAACATGCCCAAGGTGACGAAGCCCATGTGCGCGATCGACGAGTAGGCGATCAGCTTCTTCATGTCGCGCTGCGCCAGCGCCACGAAACCGATGTACACCACGGCGATCAGCGACAGCGCAATGATCAGCCAGTCCAGCTCGCGGCTGGCGTCGGGCGCGATCGGCAGGGAGAACCTCAAGAAGCCATACCCGCCCATCTTCAGCATGATGGCCGCCAGAACCACTGAACCGCCGGTCGGCGCTTCCACGTGCGCATCCGGCAACCAGGTGTGCACCGGCCACATCGGCACCTTCACCGCAAACGCCGAAAAGAAGGCCAGGAAGATGAACGTCTGCTCATGGAGCGTCAGCGGCATGTGCTGGAACACCGCGAGCTCGTAGCTGCCCGACTTCAAGTACATGTAGATCAGCGCGACCAGCATCAGGAGCGACCCGATGAACGTGTACAGGAAGAATTTGATGGTGGCGTACACTCGCCGCGGGCCGCCCCAGACGCCGATGATGATGAACATCGGGATGAGCATGGCTTCCCAGAACACGTAGAACAGCGCTCCGTCCAACGCCGAGAACACGCCGATCATCAAGCCTTCCAATATCAAGAAGGCCGCGAAATACTGCGCTACTCGCTTTTCGATGTTCTCCCAGCTCGCGATCACGATGAGCACGGTGGTGAAGGTGGTCAACAGGATCAACGGCATCGAAATGCCGTCCACCCCGATGTAGTACTCGGAATGAATGGTCGAAATCCACGGCGCGCGCTCGACGAACTGCATTGCGGCTGTTCCCGTCTTGAACGCCGTATACAGGGGCACGCTGAATGCGAGGCTCAAGCCGCTGACGATCAGGGACACCCATTTCGCCACGACTATGCGATCGCCGAAGGCCAGCACGGCGAAACCGCCGGCGATGGGCAGCCAAATCAACAGCGACAGGAGATGGCCGTCGAACATCATGTTCGCCATAAGATCCACAGTAGAAAGGAGGCCAATCCCAAGATCATCGCGAACGCATAGTGGTAGAGATACCCCGACTGCGCGTAGCGCATCACGGAGCCCAGCCAGCCGACCGTGCGCGCGCTGCCGTTGACCAGACCGTCGTCGATCAAGATCTGATCGCCGAAGCGCCACAGCCCTCCGCCCAGGAGGCGCGCCGCGACCATGATCACGTGCTCGTTGAACCAATCGAAGCCGTATTTATCGACCAACACCGTGTGCAGCCATTTGAACCGACGTGCCGCCGAATCGGCGAGAGCCGGGTCCTTGAGAAAAAACCACCAAGCGGTAAAGACCCCCAACGCCGCGAACCAGACGGGCAACTGGGCGAATGCCGACCACACGAAGGCGCCGGGACCGTGAAATTCCTCTCCGACGCGCGCGAGCACGTCATTGGCCGGGAGCACATGAATCGCTCCGTCGAAGTAGCCGCCGAACAGCATGGGTTTGACCGTGAACCAACCGATCAGCGCCGAAGGGATGGCGAGCATGATCAGCGGCACCGTCACCACCCAGGGACTCTCGTGAAGATGCTCCTTCGTGTGGTGATCCATGCGCGGCTCGCCGTGGAAAGTCATGAAAAACATCCGGAAGGTGTACAGGGCCGTGATGAATACGCCGGTCAGCACGCAGAAATAGGCGTAGCCCGAGCCCACCCGATGAGACTCGTGAACGGCATCGATCAGCGCATCCTTGGAGAAGAAGCCCGCCGTGCCGGGGAAGCCGATCAGGGCCAGCGCACCCACCAGGCAGGTCCAATAAGTGATCGGCATGTATTTCCTCAGGCCGCCCATCTTGCGCATGTCCTGCTCATGATGCATGGCGATGATCACCGAGCCCGCCGCCAGGAACAGCAGAGCCTTGAAGAATGCATGCGTCATGAGATGGAAAATGCCGGCACCGTAGGCCGATACGCCGAGCGCCACCGTCATGTAGCCGAGCTGGGACAGGGTCGAATACGCCACCACCCGCTTGATGTCGTTGTTCACGATGCCGAGCAGCCCCATGAAGAACGCCGTGGTCGCTCCGATGACCAATACCACCGACAGCGCCGTCTCCGACAGCTCGAACAGCGGCGACATGCGCGCCACCATGAAGATGCCGGCGGTCACCATCGTTGCGGCATGGATCAAGGCCGAAATCGGCGTGGGGCCTTCCATGGAATCCGGCAGCCACACGTGCAGTGGGACCTGCGCGGACTTGCCCATGGCGCCGATAAACAAGCAAATACAAGTGAACGTGATCGCCGGCCAGGCCACGGTGCTGCTGACGTGAATCTGCGCCGCTGCGATTTGCCCGGCATCCGCGAACACCGTTGCGTAGTCCAGCGAGCCCGTGTAGCGCAGCACGGCCGCGATGCCGAGCACGAAGCCGAAATCGCCGACCCGGTTGACCAGGAATGCCTTCAAATTGGCGAAGATCGCGGACGGCCGCGTGTACCAGAATCCGATCAAGAGGTACGACACCACGCCCACGGCTTCCCAGCCGAAGAACAATTGCACGAAATTGTTCGACATCACCAGCATCAGCATCGAGAAGGTGAACAGCGAAATGTAGCTGAAGAAGCGCTGGTAACCCGGATCTTCATCCATGTAGCCGATGGTATAGATGTGCACCATCAGCGACACGAAGGTCACCACCACCATCATCATGGCGGACAGGCGGTCGATCAGGAATCCCACGTCCATGCGGACGCCGTCACTGACCAGCCAGGTATAGACCGTGCCGTTGTACGGCGCCAGTCCGTTGAACAGGATCTGATAGAGCACGTAGAACGACAGGACGCAGGAAATTCCCACGGCCAAGATGGTGACGCCGTGCGCACCCGCCTTGCCGATGGCCTTTCCGAACAAGCCGGCGATGATGGCCGCCGCCAGCGGCGCCAACGCGATCGTGAGATAAATCGGCTCCATTTTCGCGCGTCCCTCAGCCTTGCAGCGTGTCGAGATCTTCGACTTCGATGCTGCGCCGCTCGCGGAACACCACCACCAGAATCGCGAGGCCGATGGCGGATTCGGCCGCCGCCACGGTCAAAATGAAGAACACGAAAATCTGGCCGCCGATATCACCCAGATACCGCGAGAACGCCACGAAATTGAAATTGACGGCGAGCAGCATCAGCTCGATGCACATCAGGAGCACGATGATGTTCTTGCGGTTCAGGAATACGCCGGCGACCGCGATCGCGAACAGAATTCCGGAGAGTGTCAGCACATAGTTGAGCGTGATCATGGTCTTTTCTCGGAGGCCATTTTGACGATTCGAACGCGGTCCTTCGCGCGCGCGGCGACCTGCAGCGCAATGTTCTGCGGCTTGCCGCCCGTGCGGCGGCGCAAGGTCAGCACGATGGCGGCGACGCTCGCCACCAGCAGAATGACGGCGGCGATCTGCGCAGGATAGGCATAGCGGGTGAACAGGGCCGTGCCCAAGTCCCGCGTATTGGAGTAGCCTGCGGCCAGCGGCGGCGCGGTTCTCATGCTCATGCCGCCCAGGTGCTTCACCACGATGACGTTGAGTATGGCGAAAACCACGAAGCCCGCAACCGCGACCGCCAGCGGCCAATAGCTCGCCAACCCCGCGCGCAGTTCCTCGAGGTTGATATCGAGCATCATGATCACGAACAGGAACAGCACCATCACGGCGCCGACGTAGACCAGCACCAGCACGATCCCTAAGAACTCGGCGTCCAGCAGCAGCCAGATCACGGCGCTCAAGAAGAAGCACAGCACCAAGAGCAGCGCCGAGTACACGGGGTTTCGGGCCAGGATGACGCCGAGCGCGGCTGCGATCAGCGTGGCGGCGAAGATGAAGAACAGAATGGTAGGAAACATCAGCGATACCGTGCGTCGGCGGCGCGATCCGCGGCGATCATGGCTTCGTAGCGTTCACCGATGCCGAGCAACTTATCCTTGCTCATGATGTTCTCGCCGCGATTCTCCATGTGGTACTCGTGCAATCGCGTTTCCACGATGGCGTCGACCGGACAGGCTTCTTCGCAGAATCCGCAGTAGATGCACTTGAAGAGATCGATGTCGTAGCGCGTGGTACGGCGCGTCCCGTCGGCGCTCACATCCGATTCGATGGTGATGGCGAGCGCCGGACACACCGCTTCGCAGAGCTTGCAGGCAATGCAGCGCTCCTCGCCGTTCGGATAGCGTCGCAGAGCGTGAAGGCCGCGAAAGCGGTTGCTCTGCGGAGTCTTTTCCTCCGGATAGTTTATCGTCACCTTGGGTGCAAACAGCCCTTTCAAGGTGACCCACAGCCCCTGCAACAGCTCCCAGAGCAAGAAAGTCTTGAGGAAATTGCGAACGCCCTGCATTAGAGATGCCCCTTCCACGGTCCAACATGGAAATAAACCATGAAGCCCTCGACCAGCAGCCAAACCAGAGTGACCGGAATCAAGGCCTTCCAGCCCAAACGCATGATCTGGTCGTAGCGATAACGCGGAAATGTCGCGCGCAACCAGAGAAAGGTGAACATGGGGAACAGTGTTTTCAGGCCGAACCAGAAAAAGCTTGGGCTCGCCAGCCACGAATCGTCCGGCAGCCAACCGTCGAACGGCGACAGCCAGCCGCCGAAAAAGAAGATGACGGTCAGCGCCGAGATCAGAATCATGTTGACGTATTCGGCGATGAAAAAGAGCGCAAAGGCCATGCCCGAGTAGTCAACATGGAACCCGGCGACGATTTCCGATTCACCCTCGGCGACGTCGAACGGCGCGCGATTGGTCTCGGCAACGCCCGAGATGAAGTAGACCAGCATCAGCGGGAACAACCAGGTCCAGTTCCAGCCGAACAATCCGTGCTGCGCGCGGATGATGTCGCCGATATTGAGGCTGCCCGACGCCATCAATACCCCGACCATGGCGAAGCCCATGGCTATTTCATAGGCGACGATCTGCGCGGCCGAGCGCATCGCGCCCAAGAACGCGTACTTGGAGTTCGCGGCCCAGCCGGCGAGGATGATGCCGTACACGCCCATGGAGGTGAGCGCCAGGACATACAGGAGTCCGGCATCGATATTGGCGAAGGTGTGCTCGGGCCCGAAGGGAATCACTGCCCAAATGGCCAGCGACGGTATCAGCGCCAGGAATGGCGCCAGACGGAATAGAAATCCGTTCGCATCCGAAGGAATGACGATTTCCTTGAACAGAAGCTTGACGACGTCGGCAAACGGCTGGGCCAAACCGGGAATCAGCAGGCCGCCGATGCGGTTGGGACCGCGGCGCGCTTGAATCCAGCCGATGACCTTGCGCTCCGCCAGAGTGTAGAACGCCATGGTTAGAATGAGGCCGATCGTGACGATCGCCGCCTGCACCAGAGTCAGCAAGGGAAACGTCCAGTACGGCGTGATGACGCCGGACAGCCAGTCGCGAATGGGACTCCACTCCCACATTCAGATTACGGTGCGGGCCAAACGCCCGTCCTTGGTTTTCGACAGCGCCTCGGAACCGCGCACCAGGGCATCGCTCTGGTACGGCGGAATATCCACCCAGGAACCCGGCGGCCTCTGACCATTGGCCACGCTTGCCGCGCCCACAGCGGCACCGTTGCTCGACGCCTCGACGCGGGCCCCGCACAGCACCTTCAACGCCTCACGAATCTCCTCGGAACTCACGTAATCGACGCCGTGCAGATTCAGCAGGTTGGCAAGGACCCGCAGGACCTTCCAGCCCGGCCGGCTCTCGCCCGGCAGTTTGGCGGCGCCCGCCCAGCTCTGCCAGCGTCCCTCGGCATTGACGTAGGTGCCCGAGGTTTCGGCGAAGGATCCGATGGGCAGCACCACGTGCACCGAAGAGCGCAGGCTCTCAGGCAGATGCGTGGTGACCGCGACCACCAGTTCCGCCGATTCCAATGCCTGAGGCTCGACCGAGAAGTCGGACGCCGGATCGACGCCGCCGAACAATACATAGGCCTTGAGGGCCGACTCCAGCATGGCGCGCGCCGACAAACCCACGGTGGCGGCCGGCGCGCCGCCGGGCTCGCGGTGAGGCACCGCGCCCGCCAGGTACGCCCCCGCTGCATTGGCGCCCTCGGTGATGCACCCCACGCTGGCAGCGCACAGCTCCGCCAGCATCGCCGACAGCGCCTTGAGCTCCGAGTAGCCCGGGTGTCTCTGCGCCAGGGTCCCGAGGATGACGGCGCGTCGAGAGCCGTTCATCAGCGCGCTGACGATGGCCCGGTGAGCATCGTTGACTTCCGCCGCCGCGACACCCGCCGGCACCGGCTTGCCGGCGGCGGCCGCCGCGGCGCGCACCACCGCCGCGAGCTCGCCGGCCAAATCGGTTTCGGCGATGGGATAGGCCGCCACGGGAAACATGTAGTCGAAGCGGCGCGGATTGAGGAAAGCGACCTTCGCGCCGGCGTTCCTCACGGCAGCCTTGCGGATGCGATGCGCCAGCAGGGGCATTTCATGCCGCAGATTCGAGCCGATGACCAGCACTCCCTCGAGCCGTTCGACGTCGGCGATCTTGAGGCCGAGATTGGGGAAGGCCGCGTCGCTGCCTTGAGCGCGAAAATCCAGCTGACGCAATCGATGATCGATGTTGGGGCTGCGCAATCCGCGCGCAATTTGCGCCAGCAGGTACAACTCCTCGACGGTGGCCATCGGCGAGCCTAAGAAGCCCAAGGCGGCTCCGCCATGCGCGGCGGCGGCTTTCTGCAGGCCTTCCGCCGCGGCGGCGAGCGCGACTTCCCAGTCGACGGCTTGGAGCACCCCGTCGATGCGCAGCATGGGCTCCGATACCCGATCCGGCGAGTACATGCCTTCGAAGCCGAAGCGATCGCGGTCGGCGATCCAGGTTTCGTTGAGCTCTTCGTTTTCGCGCGGCACCATGCGCATCAACTTACCGCGCAGCACATGTGCGTACAGGTTGGTGCCGAAAGCATCGTGCGGCGATACCACTGCGTGCTGGGTCATCTCCCAGGAGCGGGCGTGATAGCGAAATGGCTTGTTGTTGAGAGCGCCCACCGGACACAGATCGATGATATTGGCCGAGAGCTCGTGATCGACGCTGTGCTCGATGTACGTGCCCACCTCCATGTGTTCGCCGCGGCCCGTGGTGCCCATCTGCGGGTAACCCTGGATTTCCTGGCCGAAGCGAATACAACGCGTGCAATGAATGCAGCGGGTCATGTCGGTCGATACCAGCGGCCCCAAATTCTTGTCCTTGACCACCCGTTTGCGTTCGTTGAAACGGGAAATGTCGCGCCCGTAGCCCAAGGCCAGATCCTGGAGCTCGCACTCTCCGCCCTGATCGCAGATCGGGCAATCGAGGGGGTGATTGATCAGCAGGAATTCCATGGTCGCCCGCTGCGCGGCCACGGCTTTCGGCGATTTGGTGAACACCTTCATGCCTTCCATCACCGGCGTGGCGCAGGCCGGCAAGGGTTTCGGCGCCTTCTCCACCTCCACCAGGCACATGCGGCAATTGGCGGCCACGCTGAGCTTGTCGTGATAGCAAAAGCGGGGAATATAGATATTGGCCGGATCCGTGGCCTGCATGATCATCTGACCCTTGCGGGCCTTCAGCGGTACGCCATTGACCTCGATGTTGACCGAATCGTCGCTCATATGACTTGCGCTACCTATGCCGCCGCGGCCGCGGCCGGCGGCTGACCTTCGACGATCGAGCGGCCCTTGTGCTCGATCATGTATTGAAACTCATGCCGGAAATGCTTCAGGAAGCTCTGCACCGGCCATGCGGCCGCGTCGCCGAGCGCGCAGATGGTGTGACCCTCGATGCGATTGGCCACATCCATGAGCAGTCCCAGATCCTCGCTTCTGCCCTGGCCCGCGATGATTCGCTTCAGCATGCGGTCGAGCCAGCCCGTGCCTTCGCGGCAGGGTGTGCACTGACCACAGGACTCGGACATATAGAATCGCGCCAGGCGCTCCAGGGCGCGCACCATGCAAGTGGTCTCGTCCATGACGATGACGGCGCCGGTGCCGAAGGAGGAGCCCGCCTTCTTGAGCGAGTCGTAATCCATGTTGACGGTCCACATCACGTCGCCGGGGACCACCATGCAAGATGACCCCCCGGGAATGACTGCCTTGAGCTTGCGGCCCTTCCAGACGCCGCCGCAAAGATCCATCAGGTCCTTGAATGGAATGCCCATGGGCAACTCCAAGTTGCCGGGCTTGTTCACATGGCCCGAGACCGAGAAAATCACGGTGCCGCCGGAATTCACCGGTCCCAAGCCCGCAAACCACGCGGCCCCCCTGCGCATGATGGTCGGTACCGACGCAAAGCTCTGGGTGTTGTTGATGGTGGTGGGCTTGCCGAATAAGCCGAAGTTTGCCGGGAACGGCGGCTTGAAACGCGGCTTGCCCGGTTTGCCTTCGAGCGATTCGAGCAGCGCCGTCTCTTCGCCGCAGATGTAGGCACCGGCGCCGATGAACATGTGCAGATCGAAATCCACTCCGCTGCCGAGAATATTCCTGCCGAGCAGTCCCGCCGCATAGGCTTCGGCCAGCGCGGCTTCGAAGCGCGGGATGGGCTCGCCCAGGAATTCGCCGCGAATGTAGTTGTAGCCGACGGTGGCCGTCATCGCATAGCCGCCGATGGCCATGCCCTCGATGACGGAGTGCGGGTTGTACCGCAGAATGTCGCGGTCATGGCAGGTGCCGGGCTCGGATTCGTCCGAATTGCATACGGCGTACTTCTGAGCCGGCGAGGTGCGCGGCATGAAGCTCCATTTCACGCCCGTGGGAAATGCCGCGCCGCCTCTGCCGCGCAGCCCCGAGGCCTTGACTTCGTCGATGATTTTCTCGCGCGGAGTGTGCTCGCGCAGAATCTTCTCCCACGCCTGATAACCGCCGAATTCGCGGTAGCCTTGCAGCGTCCACGGGCGCTCGTGCTTGAGCGCTTCGAACAACACCAGGTTCTGCTCGTACTCCACCGCTTACGCCTTTGCCTCTTGAATGGGGCTCATGTCAATTCATCCAGGATTTTGTCGATCGTCTCGGGGGTCAGGTTCTCGTGGAACACGTGGTCGACCATCATCATGGGCGCGCCGGTGCATGCCGCGAGGCACTCCTCTTCGCGCTTCAAATAAATGCGCCCGTCCGGCGTGCTCTCACCCGTCTTGATCCCCAATTTCCTCTCGACATGATCGACCACTTCCTGCGAGCCGCGCAGCATGCAGGAAATATTGGTGCACACCGAGATGTGATGGCGGCCCACGGGCTTGGTTTCGAACATGGAGTAAAACGTCGCCACCTCGTAGACCTGGATGGGCGCCAGCCCCAGATAGGCGGCCACCGCATCCATGAGGTCGGTCGTCAAGAACCCGTTGTTCTCATGCTGCGCGGCGTGCAGGGCGGAGATCACCGCGGAACGCTTGCGGTCGGGCGGAAACTTCGCCACCCAACGATCGATTTCTTCGCGCACGTGCGCCGATAGCTGCACGCTCATCGATCGATCTCGCCGAACACGATGTCTTGAGTTCCGATCACCGCGACCACGTCCGCCAGCATATGGCCTCGTACCATCTCATCGAGCGACGCGAGATGCGCAAAGCCCGGCGCGCGCACCTTCAAGCGATAGGGCTTGTTGGCTCCATCGGACACGAGGTACACCCCGAGCTCGCCCTTCGGCGCTTCGACGGCGGCGTAGGTCTCGCCTTCCGGCACGCAGTAGCCCTCCGTCATGAGCTTGAAATGATGAATCAATGATTCCATGTCGCCCTTCATCTCTTCGCGCCGCGGCGGCCGGACCTTGCGGTCATCGATCATGACGGAGCCCGGGTTGGCCTTGAGCCACGCCACGCACTGATCGACGATGCGCGTCGACTGACGCAATTCCTCGACGCGCACCAGGTAACGATCGTAGCAATCGCCGTTGACTCCCACGGGAATGTCGAAATCCACGCGATCGTACACGTCGTAGGGCTGCTTCTTGCGCAAGTCCCATTCGATTCCGGAGCCGCGCAGCATGGGGCCCGAAAATCCCAGCTGCATGGCGCGCTCCGGAGTCACCACACCGATGTTCACCGTGCGCTGCTTCCAGATTCGGTTGTCGGTGAGCAGGGTTTCGTATTCGTCGATGCAGGCCGGAAAGCGCTTGACGAAGTCCGCGATGAAATCCAGCAAGCCGCCGGAGCGGCGCTCGTTGAGTCGGTCCACGTCCTTCTTGCTGCGCCACTCCGAATACTGGTACTTGGGCATCGCGTCGGGCAAATCCCGGTACACCCCGCCCGGCCGATAGTAGGTCGCGTGCATGCGGGTGCCCGACACCGCCTCGTAGCAGTCCATCAGATCTTCGCGCTCGCGGAAACAGTACAGGAATACCGTCATGGCGCCGATGTCGAGGGCGTGCGCCCCGAGCCACATCAGGTGATTCAGGATTCGCGTGATCTCGTCGAACATCACGCGGATATATTGCGCGCGCAGCGGCGGCTCTATTCCCAGCAGCTTTTCGATCGCCATGACATAAGCGTGCTCGTTGCACATCATCGACACGTAATCCAGCCGATCCATGTAGCCGATCGACTGATTGAAGGGCTTGCTCTCGGCGAGCTTTTCCGTCCCACGGTGCAATAGTCCGACATGCGGGTCGGCCTTCTGGATCACTTCGCCGTCCATTTCCAACACCAGGCGCAGCACGCCATGCGCGGCCGGATGCTGGGGTCCGAAGTTCATCGTGTAGTTGCGAATCTCAGGCATGGGGTTTCCCGTTCACGGCCACGGGAGCATTGGTCAACGCGGGATCATAGCGATTGTCGTGACGGATCACCTTCGGCACGAGCACGCGAGGATCGATGCTCACGGGCTGGTACACGACGCGGCCCTTTTCCGGGTCATAGCGGACTTCGACATTGCCCGAGAGAGGGAAATCCTTGCGAAACGGATGCCCGATGAACCCGTAGTCGGTGAGCAAGCGGCGCAGGTCCGGGTGGCCTTTGAACAAAATGCCGAACATGTCGAAGGTCTCGCGCTCGAACCAATCGACGCCGGCCCAAATGCCGGTCACCGAATCCACCATGGGTTCGGCGTCGTCGGCGCAAAACACGCGCAGGCGCAGGCGTTGATTGAGCGAGATCGAGAGCAGGTGGTACACGACGGCGAAGCGGCGCCCGGCGGCCACGGGCGCATTGAGCGCCGGGCCGCGCGCGACGCCCCGGCTGAACCCCGACGAGGTGGCGTCCTGCGTCTTCCATTCGGCGCGGCCGTGCTCGAGATAATCCACCCCGCACACGTCCATGCACATCTCGAATTTCAATTCGGGATCATCGCGCAGCACCAGCGCCGCTTCCAGCAAGCCCTCCGCACCGACTTCGTAGGTCAGTTCGCGCGTGTGATTGGCGACGCTCCGCAATCGATCGGGCAGCGCCCGCGCAACGGCCAGCCTAAGGCTCTCGAGGCGGGTCGGCTCTGCCACCGCCGCGGCGTCCGGGGAAACGCTCATCGGATGATCGCCTTGTTACGCCTGATCTTGTTTTGCAGCTGAATGATGCCGTAAAGCAGCGCTTCAGCGGTCGGCGGGCAACCGGGAACGTATACGTCGACGGGCACGATGCGATCGCAGCCGCGCACGACGGCATACGAGTAATGATAGTAGCCGCCGCCATTGGCGCACGAGCCCATGGAAATCACCCAACGCGGCTCGGCCATTTGGTCGTACACCTTGCGCAGGGCCGGGGCCATTTTGTTCACCAATGTTCCGGCCACGATCATCACGTCGGATTGACGCGGGCTCGGGCGAAACACCACCCCGAAGCGGTCGAGGTCGTAGCGCGCCGCGCCGGCGTGCATCATTTCCACGGCACAGCAGGCCAGCCCAAAGGTCATCGGCCACAGTGAACCGGTGCGAGCCCAGTTGATCAGCTTGTCGACGGTGGTCACTTCAAAGCCGCGCACCGAGCCTACATCTCCGGACACGGCTTCTAATCCCATTCAAGCGCCCCTTTCTTGTAGTCGTACACCAGGGCGACGACGAGAACCAAGGCAAAAATCAGCATGGCCAGCAGGCCGAAGGCACCGGTCACTTTGAGCGAGACGGCCCACGGGAAGAAGAACGCGATCTCGAGATCGAACACGATGAAAATGATGGCGACCAGGTAGTAGCGGACGTCGAAGCGCACCCGCGAATCCTCGAACGCCTCGAAGCCGCATTCGTAGGGGGACAGCTTCTCCGCGTCCGGACGGCGCGGACCCAAGATCCAGCCGATGGTGAATAACGCGAGCCCCAGAACACTGGCTAATCCCATAAAAATCAATATCGGTAAGTACTGTCGCAGCATCATCAGCGTCCGACCACGTCAATTGACCATAATTGTATCAGGCGCAAGCGTGTTGCGTTGCGTAAAGGATTGCGACGAACATAAAAAGTGATGGTGCCGACGGCCGGAGTCGAACCGGCACAGGTTGCCCCACTAGCCCCTCAAACTAGCGCGTCTACCAATTTCGCCACGTCGGCTTTGCCATGCGCTTCGCGCAACTCGATACGGGGTTCGCGGACGAACCCCGTCAACTCTGCGGCGCTGCGCGCCGTTAAAAAAACCAAGAAAAACACCATCACTAAAAAACACTATCACTAAACGATTACTTCCTAAACGATTACCCTAACCGATCACTTCGCAGGTGCCGAAGGATTCGGCGCGGCCGGCGCGGGCGCCGCCGGCTGCGTGGCCGCCTGGGCTGCGCGCTCCAATACACTGGTCGGCTCGGCGGTCGGGCGCGCGCCAAGATACGCCAGCGTCAAACTGGTGGCAAAGAACATCGCCGCAAAGACCGCGGTCAATTTCGAGAACAAGGTGCTGGTACCGCGGGCGCCGAACACCGTGCCCGACGCGCCCGAACCGAATCCGGCCCCCGCCTCGGCGCCCTTGCCCCGCTGCAGGAGCACGAGCCCGATAATCATCAGCGCAAGCAATACATGCACACCCAGAATGAATCCACGCAACATAAGAAATCTCTCAATGGCGAGCGGCCGCAGCCGCGCAAATCTGCTGAAACTCATCGGCGCTCAAGGAAGCGCCACCTACCAAACCGCCATCCACGTCGGGCATCGAGAACAGCTCCGCGGCATTGCCGGCCTTTACGCTGCCGCCGTAAAGAATCCGCAAATGGCGCGCTATCTTAGCATCTTGCGCGTGAATCCGATTGCGCAGGAAGGAGTGCACTTCCTGCGCCTGCGCCGGCGAGGCCGTGCGGCCCGTCCCAATAGCCCACACCGGCTCATAGGCGAGAATCGCCTGTGCAAAGCCGCCGATCCCGTGCATCGCGATCACGGCATCGAGCTGCCGGGCGATCACCGCTTCCGTGTGCCGCGCTTCACGCTCCTCCAGGGTTTCCCCGACGCACAGCACCGGAACGAGGTCGGCGCCCAGAGCCGCCGCGAACTTGCGCGCCACGAGCGCATCATCCTCGTGATACCAGCGGCGCCGCTCCGAATGACCGACGATCGCGTAGCGGCAGCCCACGTCCTTGAGCATGGAGGCACTCACTTGGCCGGTGAAAGCGCCGCCGGACTCCGCACACACATCCTGCGCGCCGACCGCTATGCGACCGTCCTCCAGCGTGCGGACGGCATCGCTCAAATATACATAAGGCGGAAACACCACGATGTCGATCGGCCATTCCGGCTTGAGGGACATCTCCAATTCGGCGAGTAATGCTTGATTAGCGGCCCGAGAGCCGTGCATTTTCCAATTACCCGCGACCATCTGACGACGCATAGGCTACCTTCGGGCATTTGCCCTGCGGGAAAGGCGGCGAAGATTAGCCGCGCGGCCGGCTAACTGCAAGCCCTAGGTTTCTCCCGCGAGCGCCGCGGCCGCCTCGACCACAGTCGCAATCTCGCGCGCGCCCTGCTTCACCAGATTCGCGTCGTGACCCTCCACCATCACCCGAATCACGGGTTCGGTTCCGGAGGCCCGCAGCACGATGCGCCCGCGCCCATCGAAGCGGCGTTCCACCTCTTGGGCGATTTTTACCACCGTGGGCTCCTGCAGGGGATCGAAGCGCCTGGCCACGCGCACATTGAGGAGCACTTGGGGATACTTGCGCATCCCGGCCCCGAGTTCGGCCAGCCCGGCGCCGGTTTGCTTCATGACACTGAGCACCTGCAGCGCACTGATCAAGCCATCGCCGGTGGTGGTTTTGTCCAGGCATAGGATATGGCCCGACGTCTCGCCGCCCAGGACTCCACCCACTTCATTCAGCATGGCGAGCACGTGGCGGTCGCCGACCTGGGCGCGGCGAAACTCGATGCCGGTCTCGGCAAGCGCGTGCTCCAACCCTAGGTTGCTCATCACGGTACCGACCACCGGACCCTTCAGGTCGCCGCGATCGAGCCCGGCCTTGGCCAATATGTACAGCAGCTGATCGCCATCCACGCAGCGCCCAAGCTCGTCCACCATCACCACCCGGTCCCCGTCTCCGTCGAGCGCCATCCCGAGCTGCGCCCGCACTCCGGGAACCGTCAGCTGGAGCAGCTCCGGTGCCGTCGATCCGCAACCGTCGTTGATATTGCGGCCGTTCGGCGAGCAGCCGATGGGCACGATTTCAGCGCCCAGATCGGCGAGCACTCGCGGCGCCACCTTGTAGCCCGCGCCGTTGGCGCAATCGATGACGATCTTGAAGCCCTGTAAATTCATTCCCGAAGGGATGGTCGACGCGCAGAACTGCTGATACTGCGTCCGGCTGCGGTCGATGCGCACCGCCTTGCCCAGACGCTGCGACTCCTGCGTCACCACGGGAAGATCGAGCAGGCATTCGATCTCGTTTTCCGCCTCATCCGACAGCTTGCTGCCGGTGGCGTCGAAGAATTTGATGCCGTTGTCCTGATACATATTGTGCGAGGCGCTGATGACGACCCCGAAGCTGCAGTCGAGGCGCTGCGTCATGTAGGCGATGCCCGGCGTCGGCAGCGGGCCGATGAGCATGACATCGACGCCCGCGGCGACGAATCCCGCCTCCATGGCGGACTCGAACATGTATCCGGATACCCGCGTGTCCTTGCCGATGAGCACGCGGCCGCCGCCGGGAGCCAGCACTCGCGCGGCGGCGCTCGCCAGTCGCAGGGCAAAATCCACCGTCATGGGCGATTCACCGACCCGGCCACGCACACCATCGGTGCCAAAATATCTGTTCAACTGTCTATTCCTTGCAGGACGGCACTCACCATGCCAATGGTATCGCGCGTCGCGGCAACATCGTGAGTGCGCACGATTCGAGCACCCTTCATCACGGCCAGTGCCGCCAGTCCCAAACCACCGTACAGCCGCTCATCGACGCCCCTCCCTAGGATTCGTCCGATGAAGCTCTTTCGCGACACGCCGACCAACAACGGCGTGCCGAGCGCCGCAAAGCGCGGCAGCTCGTTCAGCAGTGTCAGGTTATGCGCCAACCCCTTGCCGAAACCAATCCCCGGATCGAGCACGATCGCCTCGCGAGCGATACCGGCCTCGATGCACGCATCCCGCTCGCGCGCCAGAAACTCGCACACCTCGGCCGCCACATCGCCGTAGCGCGGATTCTCCTGCATGGTACGCGGCTCGCCCTGCATGTGCATCAGACAGACGCCGACTTCGGATGTTGCAGCCCACGCACGCGCGCCCGGCGCGCGCAAGGCATACACGTCGTTGACGATGCAGGCCCCCGCCGCCACTGCCGCCGCCATCACCGCGGGCTTACTGGTGTCGATGGAGATCGCGATGTCCGACGCCGCCGCGATGCCCTCGATGACCGGCACCACCCGCGCAATTTCCACCGCCTCCTCCACCGCCGCAGCCCCCGGCCGTGTGGACTCCCCGCCCACATCGATGATGGCCGCGCCCTCCGCGGTGATGACCTTGGCGCGCTCGAGCGCCGCATCAACGCTCGAATACCGATTGCCGTCCGAGAACGAATCCGGCGTGACGTTCAAGATCCCCATCACGACGGGGCGCGTCAGGTCAATCAGTCTATGTCGACAATGCCACTGCATGGCCCATCCTAAAGCATCTGCGGTCGATCGCTTACAGTGGTCGCACGGTGGGGTCCGGAGAGCCGGCGGGCAACGAGGAGGACAGTTGCCCGCCGGCTCTCCGGACCCCGCCGCGCGAATACGGTAGTCGGTGGGCATCAGAGTGCTGAAGGGGTGGGCGAGTGCTGGACACGTGACTGGCCGACGGGCGCGAATGAGGCCACGCGAGTGAAGATGGCCGCTCGAGAAACGCCTTCTGCACTGTGATGTTTAGCGGCCGGCGTGAAAGGTCTGGGGGGAGGGGTAGCCTGCGGGCAACTGCGCTCTTCGTTGCCCGCAGGCTACCCCTCCCCCCAGGCCCTGCGCACCGCCCAACATCACGGTGCAGAGCTGCGAATGCTCAGTGCTGACCGGCCGGATTCACGAGAGGCGTCGCCGGTTTCTCGGCCGACGGTCCCCGCGGCGTCGGCGTGGGCGTATCGTCCCAATCGCGCGGCGGGCGCGGCACGCGGCCTTCCATGATGTCCTTGATCTGTTCCTCGTCGATGGTCTCGTACTTGATCAAGGCCTCAGACATGGCCTGCAGTTTGTCCATGTTGGATTGCAGGATCTTGTAGGCGCGCTGGTAGTTGCTGTCGATCACGCGGCGCACTTCTTCATCGATCACGTGCGCGGTCACGTCCGACACCTGTTTGTGCTGAGTGACGCTGCGGCCCAGGAATACTTCGCCCGACTCTTCGCTGTAGGTCTGCGGACCCAACCGGTCCGACAAGCCCCAGCGTGTCACCATGTTGCGCGCCAGCTCCGTGGCGCGCTCGATGTCGTTGGACGCGCCCGTGGTGACCGCGTCGGCGCCGAACACCAATTCCTCAGCGACCCGGCCGCCGAACAGCGTGGCGATGCGGCTTTCGAGCTGGCGCTTGCTGGTGCTGTAGCGATCGTTTTCCGGGAGGAACATCGTGACGCCCAGGGCTCGGCCTCGCGGAATGATGGTCACTTTGTATACAGGATCATGCTCGGGCACGCTCAAGCCCACGATGGCGTGGCCCGATTCGTGATACGCGGTGTTGCGCTTCTCCTCCTCGGTCATGACCATGGAACGCCGCTCGGCGCCCATCATGATCTTGTCCTTGGCGCGCTCGAACTCTTCCATCGTGACCGAGCGCTTGTTGCCCCGTGCCGCGAACAAAGCGGCCTCGTTCACCAGGTTCGCAAGATCAGCGCCGGAGAATCCCGGCGTGCCGCGCGCGATGACCGACGGCTTGACATTGTCGCCGAGCGGCACCTTGCGCATGTGGACTTTGAGGATCTGTTCGCGGCCGCGCACATCGGGCAGCGGCACCACCACCTGGCGATCGAATCGGCCCGGGCGCAGCAGCGCCGGGTCCAGCACATCGGGACGGTTCGTGGCCGCGATGACGATGATGCCCTAGTTGCCCTCGAAGCCGTCCATTTCGACCAGCAGCTGGTTCAAGGTCTGCTCACGCTCGTCATGCCCGCCGCCGAGG
>Ga0073928_10002827_pt1 | contig 28698 bp, 28 predicted proteins | sample PaiPotPPA55metaG_FD_76969 | JGI IMG/M metagenome (GOLD analysis project Ga0073928, IMG submission 76969) | Iron sulfur acid spring bacterial and archeal communities from Banff, Canada, to study Microbial Dark Matter (Phase II) - Paint Pots PPA... ...
TCAAAGAGCGAGCCTTGGTCAAGAAAAAGGAAAGAGAAAAGATCCCATCAAGTGAAGAGAAAAACGGGCCCTCGCAGCTCGTGCAGTCGAGGTGTCCCTTGACAGAGCCGACAACGTCATAGATGGGTGGGCCGCTCTCCTGGGCGTTGCCGCCGAGGGAGTTGATCATATTTGGATCCGCGACGGTCGCCGAGGGGACCATGAACTTACCGTTGGTTCCTTTTGCATTCAGGATCGCGAGGGCAACGCTGTCCACTTTGGCCACTGGGACGCCCGCGAGCGCGGCGAGAGTCGCTGCACTGCGATCATCAGAAAGGCCAGTGGGAACATTGGCAAATTGCGTCGAGCCGTTGGTAGCATCTGTGACTCTCTGGCCCTGGTAGGAACCGAAGAAAAACAGTTTGTTTTGCTTAATAGGCCCGCCTAGTGTGGCGCCAAACGTGTTGCGGTGAAGCGGTGGGCGAGCGATTCCTGCAGCGTTAAGGAAGAACTGGTTGGCATCCCATCCTGACGTCTGGTGATATTCATAAACGCTGCCATGGAGATCATTGGTGCCAGACTTTGTGGCGACGGCAATGTGGGCACCGCTGTTCGCTCCCTGCGAAACGTCGTACATGGAGGTGTTGACGTGGATTTCTTCGATGGTTTCCGGCGGAGGCGCAGGCAACCCTTGGCCGATGGCGTCAAATACGGAAGTATTGGTTTGAATTTGCCCGCCCGCCAGAAATTGCTCGTTGGTGTTCAGCACGAAGCGGCTCTCGCCAATCGCACTAGCAGATAGGCCGTTAAACAATGTTCGATTCCACGGAATTGAAAGAAAAGCTGTTGCTGGTATCGCGCTGGCCGTTGGCAAAGATGTCTTGATTTCCCAAACCAGCGTTGGTACCGGCACCGGCTAAAAGGTCCGCGTTGACGCCGGGGGCCAAAAGAGCAAGCTGTGTGAAGCTGCCTGTTCCGAGAGGGATATTTTCGATCAGATCGCTGTCCAGCGTATAGCCATTGGTGGTGTCGGTCTGGTTGAGCAATGGAGTGCCATTGACGGTGACGGTGACATTTACTTCTCCAGGCTGCAGAGAGCCGTTCACCGTGGTCGTGCGATTGCCCTGTACGAGGATTTGCGAGTGAACCTCGGTCTTGAAACTATCGCGAGAGAAAGTGACGCTGTAGGTGCCGATCGGGAGATCGGCAATATTGAACGAGCCGTCTGACTTTGTACTGGCGGTTTGTTCCAAACCTGTGGCTAGGTTGTGAATCTTGACGGCCGCGTTTTGGATAACCGCGCCGGAGCTATCCGTGACCGTGCCATTGATGGAACCGAGAGTTTGCTGAGAGTGGGCCGGCGAGGCAAGCAGGCAGAGAATACCCACACAAACGAGGACAAGCCGAGACACTTTTTTCATCTCAATACACCCCTTCCGCTGGATTAGACCGCCCCATTGTCAGGGATGTATCACATCTTCGACACACAAATCGAGTGTCGGTCTGTGGATATCCTCGACTGCCCCGGACAATTCGCGAGAGTATGTCGCCTAGATGAATGCAAGTAAAATCAAAAATTACAATCGCGTGAATTCGAGTCGGACTTTGATGCGGCAGTGCGGCGTGAAGGAAGGCAAGAAAAGACTACGAGAGAACTAAGAGGACGAGAATCGAGAGCAGAGTTATTTCTTGAAGAGGTCTTCGAAGGCCTGGCGGGCATCATTGGTGCGCGGCGGTGCGGGAGCCGCGGCGGCCGCCACTTGTGCGGGTTGAGGGTAGGAAGTGGGGGCGGTGTCTTTTTCGATGGTCATGCGGAATTCGTAGAACTTGCAGTCGTTCTTGGTGTCTTTGGGGGTGATGCGTTCGGGGATTGGTTGCGTGCATTCGAATTGAGCGCCGGAATCGAAGAAGCGGCACTGCTTGCAACTGTGTAATTCGAACTGGCACTTGGGACACTGGCCATTGGGGTCGAAGCCGGCGGTTAGGACTGCGCCGCAATTGGAACATCGGCCGCGCGTGACGGTGCCGACCATGCGCGGGGTGCGCGGGCCGAATTGATCAGCACGAGGACCGCCTTGCGTCGGCTTGCGGTCGTGGCCCTTTTCTCGTTTTTCGCCTTTTTCCGTGTCGCGGTAACCGCGATGACCGTACTTTCGATCCACAACGCCTCCGTCCGGACGCAATGCCGGACTGTGAATATGACTGCTTAGACTGCTGCGCTGATGCGCACTTTCGCCTTGGTATGAATCCGACCGGATTGCTACACTCGGTCCACAGCGCAATCGTTACCCAGAGGATCAGAACAGGATTGGCTACGTCCAAGCAGGAGATGGGACATCTATGTTTTTAGCCCTCTGGGAGTTCGATGTCAAGCCAGGATGTGACGAACGGTTTGAAAGCGTATATGGGCCTGTTGGAGATTGGGCCCAGTTGTTCCGGCGTGACGCTGCTTACCAGCGAACTCTCCTTCTGCGCGACACCTTCCGTGTCCGCACTTATTTGACGTGCGATTTCTGGGAATCCCGAAAAACTTACGAAGCGTTTCGGCAAAATAATTTAGAGGCCTACCTGACGCTCGACAAAAGCTGCGAGGAACTCACGCTCGCGGAGCGTAAAATCGGTGAATTCGAGCAGCTCGACGACAACGAGTGAAAGCCGCGCTGTTTTTTTGCCCTTCCGTCGAACGGTCTCTTGCAGGCATCCAGTTGGATTCAGCTCTTTGCCCATAAACCGGCCAGGCCATCGGGCTTCAAGTCGGGCTGAAGAAACTGTTGTGGCGTTCCAGCCAGGCGCAAGACCGCTTCCGCGGCAAGATAGCCGCTACGAACCGCGCCTTCCATCGTGGCGGGCCAGCCTGTTGCGGTCCAATCACCGGCGAGGAACAAGCCGCCGATGCTCGTCTGCTGCATTGGACGCCAACGGTCGACGCCGGGTTGCGGAGAAAATGTGGCGGCGGCTTCCTTGATGACCGTGGCTTTGAGAAGGTTCGCTTCCCGAGCGGCGGGCAGCGCGTGGCGGACTTCCTTTAGGCAGAGATCGATGATTTCCTGGCGCGGCTTTTGGAGAAAATCGTAGGAAGCGCTGATGACCAATTGCAGATATTGGCCTTTGTTCGTAGCGGGGGCCGCGCCGTTTGCGCCGGCGTAGAGGGCCGTTTTGTTGAAGATCCATTGCGTGGTGGTGTCGAGCAGGGTGATGAAAGGCTCGGTCATTACCTGGCGGTCGAACCAGAGGTGCACGCCGGTGATGGGTGCGTCAATGATTTTGTCGAGATTACCGAGCGCGGTGTCCGTGCGCTTGACGCTTTCGGGAAGAAGTTCTGAGAGCGCGAGATGGGGAAGCGCGAGGATGAAGGCGTCGGCGGTTTCTTCACGGCCATCATCGAAGAGCGCGGCGATCAGCTTACCGTTTTCGATGCGCAGGCCACGGAGCGGAGAACGAAAGACTACTTCCCCGCCCTTTTGCTCGATGGCGGCGCGGCAGCCTTCGTAGAGATCGCCGAGGGCGACGGCGGGGACGCCCATGCGGTAGCCATTTTTGTTAGAGAGAACGGCTTTCCAGAAAACATCGATGCCGTAGCGGGCGTCGATGCGATCGAGCTCTTCGGAAAGCGCGCTGACAAGAACTACGCGCCAAAAACGGGAGATGGCTGCGGGAGTTTGTTTGTGACGACGTAGCCATTCGAGCATGGAGATGCCGCCGGGTTCGTCGACATCGGGCGGGTGACCACCGCTCTGGAGAATGGAATAGAACGCGCGGGCGATGGCCAGCTTGTCCTTCAACGCGAGCGGAGAAAAGGTGAGGAACGACCCGGTCATGTGAAACGGCGCGGGGAGGATACCGGCGTGCATTTCGCCCCGGCGCCCCTGCGGATCGAGAAGGAAGAGGCGGTCGAAGAATTTTATTTTGTCGCCGGAACCGACGCGGCGATAGAAGTCTTCGAGGTTAGTGCAGCACCCGAAGGTGACATGCTGGCAATTGTCAACGTGCTCGCCATCGGGCAAGACGTAAGAAGCCGCGCGGCCGCCAAGAAACGGGCGCTGCTCAAAAAGACGAACGCGCCAGCCCGCTTCAGCCAGCGCGACGCTGGCCGCCAGTCCCGCTAGCCCGCCGCCGATCACGATCACGCTTTTCAAGGATATTCTCTTCCGAGAGGCGCCCGAAGCGCGCCTTCGCGATGAACAACATTTTTTCTGCTTTCGAGAGCCGCACGCGTTCGCCGAAAACGGCGAAGTCGAGGAACTCGATGCGCGCCAGCAGCGCGCTGTACGTATGCGTCAAAAGCCAAAGGGCGCCACGGCTCTCTGCATCGATTAGACCGAAAAGCGCGGCACCTTCTTCATAACATTGCCAGGCACGGTCGGTTTCAAAACGAAGGAGTTCGCGAACGCCGAGAGTCGCTTCGCTCTTCCCGAAGTCCTGAGGGGAAACTCCATAGCGCGCTAAGTCTTCTTCGGGGAGATAGACGCGGCCGAGGGCGTAGTCGTCGTGGACGTCGCGGATGATGTTGGTCAACTGAAACGCGAGGCCGAGCTTTTCGGCGAGATCGAGAGCGCGTGGGTCTTGGAAGCCGAAGACGTGGGTACATGTTAGGCCGACGGTTCCGGCGACGCGGTAGCAGTATTCGCGTAGGCGGTCGAAGGTCGGGTAAGTGCGGAGAGTTAGATCCATTTCGGCGCCGCTGATTAGATCGTGGAGGTAACGGGCGGGCATTTTGTAACGTTGCATGGTGTCGACTAGGGCGGGCAAGACTTCGGCGGCACCACGCGGAGTGCTGGAGGAGGCCAGAGCAGCCGAGCCGTCTACGACTTTCACTTGACCCGTGATGGCGTCGTCCAGCGCGGCGCGCCAATCTGCCAGGCCTCGCTGCTTCACAGCGAGATCGTTGCCTTCGTCAGCGACGTCGTCGACCAAGCGCATGAAAGCGTAGAGGGCGGCTAAAGCGTCGCGCCTTGATTTAGGAAGCAGGAAGAACGCGTAATAGAAATTGCTGTGGGCAGCGCGTGCGATGCGGTGGCATTCGTCGTAGGAGTCGGATACAGATTTGCTTTGTAGTGGCACAGCATGCTGTGCCACTACAAGTGCAAAGCCGCTGGCGCTGGATTCCGGTCGTATGGGCTTGGCGACTAAATGCGTTAAGAGGGCGCGGCCTAGGAGACGGACTTGTTTTGCTTTGGTGATGGCCGGGCGGTGATGGAGCGTGTCGTAGCCCATGTTCTCGATAGCGTCGAGAACGGCGACGCCGCCTTGACTGAACATTTCGAGATCGATGCTTAAGCGGCCGCTAACCATTTTTGCGAGCGGTGCGCCTTGCGCAAAGAGAACGCGGGTACGGGCGATCAAATCTTTCATCAGGCGGACGTAACGCTCGTCGAAGCGGCGGTCGACGATGTCGGTTTCTGTTAGACCGTGGGATGCGGCGATTTCGAGAGGAATATAGATGCGGCCCTTCTCGAGGTCACGCTCAACGTCTTGCCAGAAATTTGCCAGCTGGAGTGCCGTGCAAGTGGCGTCGGACATCGATTGGCGCTCTTCGTCACGATAGCCGCATAGATAAAGGACGAGCCGTCCAACGGGATTTGCGGAATAGACGCAATAACCGATCATCGAATCCCAGGTCGGATAGCGCTTTACGTTTTGGTCCTGACGAAAGGCCATCAGCAAATCGGCAAAGGGCTGCTTTGGAATATTTTTGGCAGTTATAGTTTCACGCAGTGCAACGAAGACGGGATGGGACGGCCGGCCATTGTAGCAATCGTCGAGCTCGCGTTCCCACCAATCGAGCAGCTCGAGGGCGCGCTCTTTTTGTGGGACTTCGTCGCCGAGATCGTCCGCCCAGCGGCAGTACGCGTAGACATTGTAGAAATGCTGGTGCAGATCTTTGGGTAGCAGCCAGGAAACCACATTGAAATTTTCGTAATGATGTGTCGCTAACCAGCGCGTGTACTCTTGCGCCGCTGCCGGGGAGCAGTTGCTCGGCGGTGCATGCTCGGCAATTTCGAGTTCACCAGGGCGCAACATTTTAAGAGGAATTGCTTGCTCCGAAAAACCATCCTGAGTGCATGAAGCACGCTTCATGCGGAGGGACGGCCAGGCTGTGGCTTCCCTTCAAGGCAATAATCAAGGCCGGACGGCCAGCTTGATTTCTCCGCTGCGGCTCTTCATGCGCTCGAAAGCTTGCGGCAAATCGGTCAAACGAATCTCTTCGGTCACGAAGTCGTGCCCGAGAATGTCCCCGCGGCGGATGGCTTCAAGCGCTTCGCGGATAAAGCGCGGCGTGTGATGAAACGGCGAGATCAGTTTAATCTCCGAATAGTGAATGGCCGCGGGATCGATCGAAACCTTTGTTCCTGAAGGCAGGCCGCTGAAGAAATTCACTACTCCGCCGCGGCGAACCATGGCGAGGGCCTGTTGCCACGTGGCAGGATTTCCGGCGGCTTCGACAACGGAATCCGGTCCGCGGTGGTCGTCGGTCAAAGACTTCACGGCGGCAACAAGATCAGTTGTTTCCGTCACGTTGATCGTGGCGATTGCGCCCAGCCTGCGGGCTACCTCAAGAGGCGCTGACCGGCGCGCCAGAGCAATCACCCGCACTCCTCGGCGGGAGAGCATACGAACAAACGTCAGACCTATGGGGCCGCAACCAATCACGACGGCAGTATCGCCATTGCGGACTTCCATCTCGTGAATTCCGCGGAGCACACAGGCCAGTGGTTCGACCAGCGCGGCACTTCCGTCATCGACGGAGTGCGGCACTTCCAGCATGTTTTCCATCGCGATGCGGCCGGGAATGCGCATGTACTCGGCATACGCGCCGTTGTTGAAGAGCAAGTCCTCGCAAAGATTTTCCTGCCCGCGGCGGCAATGGTAGCAGCGCAGGCACGGTGCGGAATTCGCGGCCACGACGCGCATGCCGATACGCCAGCGCGCGTCCACACGCTTGCCGACGGCTGCGATATCTCCCACGACTTCGTGGCCGAAAACAGCCGGCGGCTGGATCATTTTGGCGTGGTAGCCGCGCTTCCAGACTTTCAGGTCGGTGCCATCCGTCAACGCGAGGCGAACGCGGAGGAGCACTTCGTCGGCAGCGAGATGCGGCACGTCGATCATCTCAATGCGCAGATCCTCGCTGCCGTACAACACGGCGGCCGTCATCTTAGACGGCACGGCGACGCGCGCGACGGCGAACTTCACTTCTTCAGCGATTTCGAGTTTCTTTGTCGTGGTCGTTTTCATGCGTGCGTGATCAGAATCTTCAACGATTCGGCCGTCGGCCTGGCTGCCAGTTCCAAGGCTTCCTGGATTCTATCCAGCGAAAAGCGGTGCGTGACAATCTCCATCACTGGCAGTTTCTTTCCCAGCACCAGATCAGCGGCTGATTCTTGGATGTCCACAGCCGCACTATAGCTGCCCAGGATTTCCTTTTCGTCGATGCCCACAGCCGCGGCAGGAAACTCAATTTTTGTGACCGGATCGTTTGCCGCGAAGAGCAAAACCCGCCCACCGGGACGTGCAGTCGCTAAAGCATCCGTAACTACCGACGGATGCGCGACAGCAACCAGCACCGCGTCCGCTCCTCGACCGTCCGTTCGGGCCCGAACTTCGTCTACCAGCTTACCACTGGTTGGGTCAAACGACTCCAAAGCGCCCAGAGTAAGGCTCTTTGCTCGGCGCTGTGGAATTGGATCACTGGTATATACCTTTGGGCCTTCGAGTTTGCTTACCATGAGCAACTGCAGGCCGATAGGTCCACACCCAATGATCAGAACAGTTTCGCCGGCGGTGATGCGCGCCTTTTGAACGGCTTTGACGATGGTGTTGATGGGCTCGATGAAAGTGGCTTCTTCGAAACTGACGTTGTCCGGCAACGCGACGATGCCGCGCTCGGCGACCCAGGGCATGGCTTTCACATATTGAGCGAACCCCCCGCCATTCGGCGTAAAACCGGCGGTAAGCCCGGTCGTTTTATATTGCTGGCACTGGGAAAAGAGGCGCTTCTCGCAATAAAAGCACCTCCCGCAGGGAGTGTGATGAAAGCTCATCACGCGGTCGCCGGGCGTCCACTTGTCTACGCCACGGCCGATGGCGACAACGGTGCCGGAAAGCTCGTGACCCAGAATTTGCGGAGGCTCGACGTAACGTTGAAAGATTTTCTTGATGTCGGTGCCGCAGATTCCGCAAGCCGCAACTTTGATGAGCACTTCACCGTCACCGACTTCGGGGACAGGGACTTCTTCGACGCGGACGATTCCTTTTTCGCGGAAAACACCCGCCCGCATGGTTTTCGGGATGGGCCCGAGCGATTGCAGCGTTTCTGACGCTGTGCCGAGGCTGCTCATGTCGCAGAAACCTCTTCTACTCTAGGATGGGCGACTCTCGTCCAATTTGCCGATATCGCGGAGATGTAGCGGTCTAAAAAGTCAGCCAAAGATTTACCGGCGGCGCGGCTCTGCCGTCCAAATTGCAGCAGAAGGGGAATGCGGTAAGGGCTGAGCCCAACTTCCTTCAGGAGCCCGCCCATCTTCAAACGGCCGTGGGAATCCAGAATGCGCGCAAAATCCACGGGCAAATCTTCATCCGCGGCGTCGCTGATTGCACGAACGGCCACGCACGGAACGTGTCGTTGCGTAGCAGCTGTAAGGATGTGAGTGGTCTCCATCTCAACGATACTTCCCTTCCGGCTCAGTCCTTCCTTCTCTTCGGCGGTTGCTATGATTTTCTCAGAAGTCAGAGAGACATTCACAGCCTTTGCGCCGCATGCGACGGCGAGATCAACGAGAATTGTGTCACTTGCGGCCTTGCAACTTTCGCCCGTCGTTTCCGTACTGCGCGCCGTCACGACGTCTCCTGGCGTTAGTTGAACATCTAACGAACCAGCAAGCCCGGAAGAGATACAAACGTCGTGAATTTCAAGCGGGATTGACGACATCGCTTTAGCGGCGTTCTCTCCGCCCATGCCGGTCAGCAGAACCGCTACTTCGTCGGGGCCGATGTTGGCTTTGAAGAGATCGAATTCGCGGCGCGTCTCCCAATTCTCGAATTCGTAGGGGACAAACGGATGGCGAGAGGACCACTGGGAGAATTCGGCTTTGATGGCGAAGGTGACTAGGATGCGCATGAATCTGTAATTCTATGATGCCTCGTTGCAGCAATGCGCTACAGCCGTGCGTAGCTGCGGTGACGGGCTACGCAAGCCCGCCCCCCATACTTTCAGTAGGCAAGGGCGCGAGAGCCCGATGGCCCATGCTCTACGCTGCGGCACGCAACATTTTCTTGGCACGGCTTGGCTTTACATAGCCGTTCGATTCGTACCAGCGGACCGCGCGTTCCAGGGCCGCCCCCACATAGCCCGGCTTAAAACCAAGTTCGCGCTGCGCTCGGGTGCAATCCACAAACATCATGTGCCGCGCGATCTTCACACCCTCGACGGGAATTTGCGGCTCTCTTCCGATGAGCCGCGAAAACGCCGTGTTCATGTAGGCTACACCTAAAGCCACGCCGTGAGGAATCTTCAGCTTTGGTGCGGGCAGACCGGTTATCTTGGCCAGCAAATCCAACATCCCTTTAAGAGTCAAATTCTCCGCGCCTAGCAGATAGCGCTCGCCTACTTTGCCCTTCTCTGCAACCAGCAAATGTCCTGCCGCGCATTCTTCCGCGCCCACAAAATTCAGGCCGGTCTCAACATATCCAGGCATCTTGCCATTCAAAAAATCAAGAATGATTTTTCCAGTCGGTGTGGGCTTCCAGTCTCCTGGACCCACAGGAGTGGTGGGCATGGCTATTACGACGGGCAGTCCTTCTTTCGCAGCGTTGAGCGCTTCGCGTTCGGCCATCCACTTCGATCTCTTATAGTGGCCGACCATTTCCTCGAGCCTGGCATTGGTAGCTTCGGTGGGAAGTTCCGGACGATCCACAGCGATGGTTGCGACTGTACTGGTGTAGATAAATTTCTCGACGCCGGCGTGTTTCGCGGCATCTAGCAAGTTCTTGGTGCCGCCAACGTTGGAATCGTAAATGTCGCGCGATTTTTTGGCCCACAGGCGATAATCGGCGGCCACGTGAAAAACACACTGCACGCCCGCAAGGGCGCGCTGGAGCGACGCAGCATCTCGTAAGTCGCCCGTAACGTATTCGAGAGATAGGTCGCCAATGGCACGGTTGGTGCTGGAAGCGCGCATCAAAACGCGGACTTCATCTCCACGAGCGACCAGTTGCCGCGCCACATGGCTGCCTAGAAACCCCGAAGCTCCTGTGACCAGAGTGGTCATCCGGCTTCGGCGCCTTCCTCAAAATCGCCCGGCCGAGATTCCGAAAGTGGCAGGCGTTCAATTTCCCGAGAAATTCGCGAGACGACGGGCGACGCACTAGAGTCCAGCAAGGAGGACAGCAGCGCCCAGCGCGGGCTCAACAAACGACGACGAAGACGGGTGATGTTTTTCGCCATGCCTGGATCGAGCGCCGCGCAGGTTATCAAGAATCCGTCAACATCGACCCTGCTGATCTCTGCGTGGAGTTGCTGCACTTCGCCGGCAGCGGTGTCCGGGCGCAAGACTAAAAGCGCGCACGCGAAAAAGCCTGCCAGCCTTGCCATGCGAATCGCTTCCAGCCCGGTGCGAAACGCGCCATCGCGGGAATTGTGCCGGTCGTGCGATGACTCCAGTCCATCAAAGCGTACCGCGAAGTAAAAACGGGAACATGGCTGAAACTCGTGAAGGCGGTGCTTCAACGAGGCGCCGGAGGTCTCTAGGAAGACGCTGCGTCCGGATGCCGCCAGCGCATTGGCGAAGCGGGCGACCTCGGGAGAATCCAGCGGCTCGAAACCGGCAATCCAAATGATGGGTGACCGGAATCGCGGAACGAGAGCACCAGACTGCGAAGAACCGTTACCCCCGTGATGACTGCTGATGGAAAGCGGTGCAGCGCCAGTCTGAAAGTTAATGTCCGGAGAAAGCCGCAGGATCGGAGGATAGCTTTGCTTCGTGCTGATTGCGCGCGTAGCCAAAGCAAGCGCGAGATCCGCGGTGAGCCGCAGAGAAAACGTCATCGCGGGCTCTAGAACCCGCTCCGCAGCCGAAATTCCGCTGGCTGGAATTTCATGGCGCAATATTCGTGCGGACCTTGCACCTGATTGCGAAATCGCGCGAGGGCATAAAGCGGGAAAGAATTGCGGTACAGGTGATACTTCAAATAAAACACGCCCGGAAATCCCGTGCCGGTAAACTCAGCTTCGCTCCACGAGCCATCCGAATTTTGCTGGTGGACCAGATAAGCGACCGACTTCTGAATCGCGGGATCATCGGCCTGGGCGCCCGCGAGCAGTCCAATCAAGCCCCATGCCGTTTGCGATGCCGTGCTGTTCCCCCGCCCCTTGGTCGTCGGATCGGTGTAGCTCCACAACGATTCGCCGAAGCTGCCATCGGCCTTTTGGACCGCGCGCAGCCAACTTACCGCGCGCTGACAGAATTCTTTTGCCGTAAGCGAAACCGTTTCGAGAGCACGCAGCGCGCCGCTGGTTCCGTAAACGTAGTTCACGCCCCACCGTCCAAACCACGAGCCATCTTCGCACTGATCCTTGAGCAAGAACTTCACGGCGCGTTGAATCGCGGGATGTTCCGCCGGCCAGCCGAAACGTCCGAGACATTCGACAACGCGAGCCGTCACATCCGCTGTCGATGGATCGATCATGGCGTTGTGGTCGGCGAAAGGAATGTTGCACAAAAGTTGGCGGTCGTTGTCGCGGTCGAAAGCGCCCCAGCCGCCGTCCCTGTTTTGCATGCTCAACAGCCACTGGAGCCCAAGGCGCACCGCGGTTTCCATGCGCTGAGGATCTGGATGTTGCACACGTTGCAATGCCATGAGGACGAAAGCCGTGTCATCCACATCCGGAAAGAAATCGTTGCGGAACTCGAATGCCCAGCCTCCAGGTTCGGCGTCTTTGTTCTTAAATTGCCAATCGCCGGGACCAAGCACCTGCTTCGAAAGCATCCAATCGGCAGCCTTCACCAAAGCGGGATGATCCGCGGGAAGCCCGGCCTCTTCCAAAGAAACCATCGCGATGCACGTGTCCCAAACCGGAGATACGCACGGCTGCATGCGAATGGTGTCGTTCTCTTCGATCTCGAAACGCGAAAACTCGCGAATCTCCCGAGAAGTAATCGGATCGTCAGGGCCGTGCCCGAGCGCCATCAACGCAAAGATCGAATTCATCATCGCGGGATAGATAGCGGCGAGGCCTTCGCTGCGCTCCATGTGACCGAGCATCCATGCCTTGGCCTCACGAAGTGCGCGGCGGCGAAGCGGCTTCCAGGGAAGCTTTTCGTAAAGCTTCAGCCCGCGGTCAATGGCGAGAAAAATGTTACGCCAGGAGATGAGCTGCCTGCTCCAGTCAAACGCCGCAGCCTTATGCGAAATGTCCTTGAAGAGTTCGTCGACTCGGGCGCGTTCCGGCAAGCGCCAGTCTGGCCGCAGCGCCGAAAGTATGGCCATTGGAATCACGATGCCGCGCGTCCAAGAAGACATTTCGTAAATGTTGAGATAAAACCAGCTTGGCAGGAGCAGAAGTTCCGGCGGAATCGAGGGAACAAGCTCCCAGCCGACAGCGCCGATCAGTGCAAGGTAGAAACGCACGTAAGAGTTTGTTTGTTCGAGGCCGCCAAGACGGTGCACAGTTTCGCGCGCCTGCGTCATATGCGGGGAATTCGTATCGTCGCCGACAAGTTTCAGCGCAAAATACGCTTTGCAGGTGGCATTGAGGTCTGAAGGCCCGCCCGGGAAAATATTCCAGCCACCATCCGGCAATTGGCGACGCCGAACATAATTGGCGAGCTTGGCGATGCGGCCGGGGTCAGCCTTGCCAAGAACATACAGGTAATAAATGTAATCGGATTCGAGGGTAGTATCGGCCTCGAGTTCGCCGAGCCAATAGCCCTCGTCGGCCTGCAAGGAGAGCAGATGGTTCGCGCCGTTTTCGATGGCCTGTTCGAGAGGGCCAGCCAGATCCTGCGCATGCCAAAATGGAGGTATGGCTGGCGCGGGCCTATCTATTCCGATGCGTGTACCTGTCGCCAAAACTAGTCCCCCCACGTAAAGTCTACAGAAATAAAGGCGAACTAAAACCGCCCGGTTTGGCTTGATCCGGCCTAACTACTGTGTTGCGAGTGACTTCCCACAAACCCCGGCGCGAGTGCCGAACCCAAATAAGACCGAGTAACACGGGTACCATTGAATTATCGCTGTCTTGCGCCAACGGGTCAACTTCTATGATGCAAGCGCGTTACAGATTCGTTGTCAGAGGTTGTCGGAGGTCGTCAGAGAAGAATACTTGGCGGCGACTGCAATGCACGCTCGATGAGGACTTGCAGGGGTTCGGGCAGCGGTTCCCCTTCGCGTTGGGAGACGGAGGGCTTGGTGCGCAGCAGATTGGCGGGGAGTTTTATCCAGGAAGGGGCTGCGGCAGGAGCTTCCATCGAGCCGCGTAAAACGAGCGCATCGGCGCGGTCGAGAGCGACGCGCGCGGAATCTTTGAAGTCTTCGCGGGCTGGATCGATCACCGCGAAATAGAGACTTGGTTTCAGGAATTGCAAAAGTGAATTGCTTTCGAGAATCAGCGGAGGCGAATCTTCGTCAGTTTTGGAGATCGTTTCCCCGAGGGCATCTCGCATCAACGGCAAGCCTTCGGCGAGAAAACCTTGCTTCGTTCTTAGCCAAAACGAACGCTTTGCGCCAGCCGCAAGAAATCGTGCGCTGTCCGTGCCTGATTGTGGCATCGCTTCCCATTCGATGGCGCAAATGTGTTCGTCGGGCGCGCAATCGCAGTTGTTTCCGTTCTGCGCGCAGACACCGTGGCCGTACTGCGTGATTTTTCCCGCGATCCAGTTGGCTTGTGGGAATGCGCCAATGATGTCGCACACAAGCTGCGTCTTGCCGATGCTGCGGGTGTGGCCGCCAACTACAATCACGCGCCAGCGTGGAGATGTACTCAAGTCACTTCCCTTCCAGCTTTGCTTCCAACTCTTTGATGCGTGCGGCTAATTCCGGTAGACGCGTATGCCAGGCGAATTGCTCTTTGAACTTTTCGAGCGGGCGAGCCGGCGTTCCCCAAACGGTTTGCCCACTGCGGATCGTCTTACCTCCGAGAACACCGGACTGACCGCCAATGATGGCACCGTCTTCCAGATAGCATTGTTCGCCAAAACCCGCCTGGCCGCCCACCACCACGTGTTTGCCGAATTCGCAGGAGCCGGAAAGTCCGGCTTGCGCTGCCATGACGGTGTGCGCGCCGATCTGGCAGTTGTGGCCGATGTGCACAAGATTATCCAGTTTAACGCCTTCGGCGATACGCGTGTCGTCCAACGAGCCGCGGTCGATGGTCGTGTTCGCTCCGATTTCCACGTCGTCAGCGATTTCCACGATGCCTGCCTGCGGAAATTTCCAATAGCGCCCTTCACCGTGGGCGTAGCCGAAGCCGTCCGCGCCGATAACTGCTCCGGAGTGAATTTCCACGCGATGGCCGATTCGAACGCCCGCGTAGAGAGTCACGCGCGGGTGAATGCGGCAGTGGTCGCCGATCCAGCAGCCCGCGCCTATCACGCTGTGCGCGCCAATTTGCGTGCCTTCGCCGACGTGAGCGTCTTCGCCGATCACGGCAAATGGCCCGATGCCCGCATACTGGCTGACTCTCGCAAGAGGCGCCACAATGGCAGTCGGATGAATCCCGCTAGCAATGGGGGCTTTTCCAAGTATGAGAGCAGCCGCCTTGGCAAAGGCAACTTTTGGTTGCGGACTTCGCAGTACGATCTTCCCTGGCAACGCAACATTTTCCGCAGCAATCACGCAAAGCGCGGCCGATGCTGCCGCGCCGTCTGCATGCTTGGCTTTTTCCACATAGATGAGATCGTGAGGGCCGGCGCGCTCCGGCGCAGCTACACCGCGCAGTTCGATAGCGCCGTCGCCTTCCAGCTTTGCGCCAACCGCTTCTGCTATTGACCCAGCCGTTTGCATCATCGAAGACCTCTCTCAAAAATCATACAGCGCGGACTCGCCTTTGGGCCTCGTCTTCCATCGCTCGTGAACCCAAACCCATTGGTCCGGATGTTTGCGGATGATCTGTTCAATTACTTTGGCAAACCGCTGCGTATTTTCAAAGACGTCGCGCTCGGTATTCTCCGTGCGAACGAGTTCGACGGTGGGCTCGAACCGTAAACGATATTTTTGAATGGTCTCATCCCAGTAGGCATATCCGGGAACCACCGCTGCGCCTGTGTGCAGCGCCACACGTGCGATGCCTGTTGTCGCGCAGGCGGATTTGCCGAAAAAATCCACGAACACGCCTTCTTCCGGCATGGTGTTTTGATCCGCAAGAATGCCGATAGTTCCAGAGCCTTTCAGAATCTTCAGCATGACTCGCGCGGATTCATTCTTGAAGATGGGTTTATTCCCCGAGGAGCAGCGGTATTGGTTGACGAGTGCATCTAGGCGTTTGTTGTCCAGAGGACGCGCCATATAGTGAAGCGGATAACCGTATAGAGCATGAGCGAAGGAGGAGAGCTCCCAGGCGCCAATGTGGCCCGTCAAATACAGCACTCCCTTGCCGCGCCGCTGCCCTTCTAGAAAATTCTCGTGCCCCTCTAGAATCACAACGTTTTCCATGTTCTGTTTCCTAAGCTCGGGCAACCGCGCAAATTCCGCCGCCATCCAGCCAAGATTCCGTACCATCTTGTGTGTCACATCTTTGCGGTGCGCGTCGGTCCAGTCCGGAAAGGCGAGCCGCAGATTAAACTCAGCCGTCTTCTGCAATTTTGGCTGTAAGGAAAAAAGCAAACTCGTCACGGAAGCCGCAAAGCCGCGCGCAACGCTCCGCGGGAGGGCGCCCAGCGTCTTCAAGATCAGCCAAACGGCGGCGTATTCGAACCATTCCTTCATTGTTATCCGAGACGGCCTCACAGCGCCCGCCGCGCGACAGTATGCAAGAGGTACCAGCTTCGAAGATAGAGGTTCAATGCTAGACTTTCCATTCCGTGACTGAATCACTCACCACCAGCCCTGAAAAACCGTGGGCCAAATCTGCAGCCCGCCTCGGCTGGGCCGTTCTCATCCTCGCCACACTGTACGTCTGTTATTTCAGCCATCTTGGAGCGATTGGATTTGTGGGCCCAGACGAGCCCCGCTACGCATGGATCGCCCGCGACATGGCCGAAACAGGCGATTGGGTTACGCCGCGCCTTTACGGAAAACCCTGGTTTGAGAAACCTCCGTTGTTCTACTGGGGCGCGGCCATTTCCTTCAAACTTTTTGGGGTGAGCGAAGCCGCGGCACGCTTGCCGAGCGCGATTTCCGCCCTGCTTGCGACGCTAGCGCTAGCGTGGTTGGCATGGCGCCTCTACGGCGCAGAAACTGCGCGCTGGCTGCTGCTCCTGCTCCCCACAACGGTCGGCATGATCGGATTCTCGCACGCCGCCGCCACAGATATGCCTTTCAGCGGGATGCTAACCATCGCCATGGTCTGCGCCGCCGTTGTCCTCGGCCTTACACGCGACGAAAACTCTCCCGTGATCCCCCAAACGCCGTGGTTCGCCTTGATCTCGTTCGGCTTTTTCCTTGGCCTAGCCGTTCTCGCGAAGGGACCCGCCGCGATCATTCTTTGTAGTGGCGCGGTTTTTTTCTGGGCAATTTTCACCAAACGATGGCGCGACGCGTTTCGCCTATTTCATCCAGCAGCCATCGCCGCGTTCTGCGTTGCGGCTCCTCCGTGGTACATCCTGTGCGCCCGCCGCAACCCAGATTTCTTCCGCATCTTCATCATCGAACACAATTTCAAACGCTTCCTCACGCCCGAATTTCAGCACATTCAGCCGTTCTGGTATTACGGCGTAGTTCTATTAATTGCTCTCCTTCCCTGGACGACCCTGGCGGTGTGGTCGCTCGTCGCGGGGGCCGTGCGATTGAGGCGCTTAAAGCACCTGTCGCCAAATTCGCTCCTCTTCTTATCTTGGGCCCTCTTCTGCCTCATCTTTTTCACTATCTCAAGGTCAAAGTTGCCTGGCTACATTCTGCCAGCGATCCCCGCGATCGTAGTGCTCATGACGCATTCCCGGTTCGCACTTGCTGGCGGAAGAACAAAGTCATTAGCCATTTCACTTTTCGTCTTGTCCCTATTCTTTGCTTGCTGCTTTGCTATTGTGGAATATCTGACGCCCCATATCTCACAGGCAAACCTGAATTTCGGCATTGTCGCTGGTCTCATCCTCGGAGCGCTCAGTGCGGCGAATCTGTTGTTGGCGGCAGGTGTCTCGTTCTCATTGCGGGGCGTGTTCGGCCGAGGCTTGGCAGCTTGCTGCGTCTTGCCAATACTTCTCGCAGTCTCAAACACTGACAGACTTCTCCCGTCGTTTTTCCTCTATGATCCGTCCGGCAAGACCCTCTTTGAGGAGCTTCAGGGACGCACAATTCCGACTGGAGAACTCGCCGTCGTTAAACCCTTCAACCGTGGTCTGCGTTATAGCCTGAGTTTTTACCTTCGCGAAGAAATTCCCGAGTGGGATAGGCAGCATCCTCAAGATGGGTACGTCCTGACAGGAAGGAGGTACTCTAAATCTCAGGTTGGGTCGGACTTCACGTTCGAGGAGGTCGCATTCGATTTGGAGAAAACGGGCTATTTCCTTTACAAAGTCCAATCCCAATCAGCGACTGGGCATCCCGGTAGCGGGCAGCCTCAGTAAGAAAAAGCTAACCACGCGATTCTCGTAGTCACGCTTATCAGCGTCATCCATAGCAACAAAATTCCCATGCGGAATGATCGTCTGATCGCGCGGCTCAGGCGCCTTCACAAACATTTGGCGCGTAAGATCGGCAAGCTCGGGGTCATCGGAAGCTTCGATGAATAGCTTCGGAATGCCCGCCAGCATATTCAGCTTTTTCGAAATCGGCGCATCTTCGCGGTACTTGTAATTCAGCCAAGTAAAACTAAACTCCGCCGAACGCACCATCAACGGAAATCCACCGAGACCCGTACGCTCCACGCCGATTTTCACCATCTGCTCCGGCAGGTCGTACACCGAATCCAGCACAATGGCCCGAACGCGATGATCGTTTTCCGCCTCTCGCAAGGCAGCATAGGCCCCCAAGTTGTAGCCCCACAATCCGAGGCGAGCGGGATCCACATCATTGCGCGCTGCCACGGTGTCAACAGCCGCGCGCACTTCGTCCGCTTCGCGATACCCGAACGTAGTTATCCCGTCATTTCCGCCATGAGCGGCAAAGTCAAAAACAAACACGTTGTACTGATGATCCTGCAACGCCGAAACCAGCGTCAGCAATTCACCGCGACTCGATCCGTATCCATGACACAAAATAATCGTCGGCGCGCCGCGCAATCCCGGGAAAAACCACCCGTGGCGAGTACCAAGTCCCGAAACCGCAAAATCCACAAGATCCGGCTTGCCCGGAAAGCTCTCCATGTCAATTTCGCTACTGGTGCGCTGCGGCTTGACGATCCGGTAAACGAGAAACCCCGCTATGGCAGCCGTCGCCAACACGGCAAAGAAAAACAGCGCCAGCACGGCCATGAACAGTTTCGTATACCACTTGGATGGATAGCGGAGTTCGTAAAAGATCGACATTCGTAGTCTGCGCAATGGCGCGGCTAGCGCCGCCGGTTTCACTCCTCAGGAACAGGAAGCAAGCACGATAGGCGCGATGTTAGCACACCTTTTCCGAGCCATTTCTCGAAGCCTTACGCGATTGTGTCGGAATTGTATCCTCGCGTTTCACCGCTTGGTTGTGCTAACGCAGATTCGGCTATCATAGGGCTTGCGCGGCAGGGGCCGCGTGGCAGTCCTCTTCTCCATGAATATTGTCGACCTGCGCCAGACGACGGTCCGCCAACTCGAGCCGCTCCTTGAAGAGGAGGCGCGGCACTGGCGCGATGAACTCCATTGGGACTATCGAGGCGCTCTGGAATTGATCAAGCGATTCCTCGACGCACACGCCCTCGCGGGCTGCGTCGCTTTCGAGAACGGCAGCGCCGCAGGCTACTCTTTTTACGTCCTCGAAGAGCAGAAAGGCCTCATCGGAGGCCTCTATGTCTCCGCAAAATTTTCGCAAGCCACCATCGGACAGCGGCTCCTCGACGAAATGCTCTTCTCCATGCGTGCGATTCCGCAACTCTCGCGCATCGAAGCGCAGCTCATGCCCTTCAGCGGACCGGTGGAAGTCCCGCTCAGCGAACAGGGCTTTCGCCTCTATTCCCGACAGTTCATGCTCAAGGATTTGCAAAAGCTCCCCGAAGCCAAGCCCGGTGTTTCCGCCGGGATGCGCCTGGACCGCTGGAACGATCGCTACTTCGAGCCCTGTGCCAAGCTAATTTATCTCGCGTACGCCAACCACATCGACGGAGAAATCAACGATCAATACCGCAGCCGCTCCGGCGCACTCAAGTTTTTGAAGAACATCATCCTGCTTCCGGGCTGCGGCCACTTCGTGCCGGGAGCATCGTTCGTCCTGCGTCAGCCAGGCAGCGACGATCTCGTCGCCGCCGTCCTAACCAGCGAAGTCTCCCCCGGCGTCGGCCACACGACACAAATCTGCGTGCTCCCCGGTTACCAAGGGAACGGCCTCGGCCGCATGCTGATGCAGACCTCCGGCGAAACTCTGCGCAGCATGAAATTCAAGGAATTAACGCTGACGGTCACCGCAGAGAACTACGGCGCGGTCCAGCTTTATGAAAAACTGGGATTCACAAAGATTCGAACGTTTACCGCAGGCGTCTGGCCCCGCTAACGACGCGCTCACTTCTTGGTACGGTCCTTCAATAAATTCTTCAGCTCGGACATGAATTCCTGCACATCCTTGAAGTCCATGTAGACCGAAGCAAACCGCACGTACGCCACCTTATCCAGTTTTTTCAACCGGTGCATAATCATTTCGCCGATTTCAGTCGTGGTCAGCTCGCGCTCCGTCGCTTCGTGGACCACACTCTCGATCTCATCCACAATGGCTTCGAGTTTCGGCGTCGCCACAGGCCGCTTCTCACAAGCCTTCAACAACCCCTGAAAAATCTTCTGCCGTTCGAAGCGCTCGCGCCGTCCATCCTTCTTAATCACCATGTACGGAATTTCGTCGATGCGCTCGTAGGTCGTAAACCGGCGGCTGCACTTGAGGCACTCGCGCCGCCGCCGAATCGTATCCCCGGCGCGCCCCTCCCTCGAATCGATCACCTTATCGTCCAGGTGCGCGCAGAATGGACACTTCACTCGGTCTCTCCCGAAGGCGAGCTTTCCAGCGATACTCGCTCTTGCGCGGCCATCTCTCTTAACTTCGCCAACGAAAGTCCTTGATGCAGCAATATCGGCAACCCAATCACTGCTACCGCCGCAAATGTAATCAGCCAAATCACGATAGCAACGGCCGTGGCAAGCTCCGTTTCTATCCCAAATACCTTCGTGAATACAAGAATGGACGCCAACTGCGAGCCCCCGCCAATCCCCGGCAGCTGAACGATGGAGCCCACCAGCGAGAATGCCATCACCAGCATGGCATCACCCAACCTGAAATCCGCCAGGCTTCCGCCAAACGCATGTATCACCCACTGATAAACAAACAAAACAAGAATCCAGTGTAGCGCGGAGTAGAGCGCAGCCAGCGCCAAGTCACCCCAGGTCCGAATCGTCTGCACGCCCCGCGCGAATCCCATTAAAATTCGCGCGATGCGAGCCTTCCAGTTATGCGCACCCAGCCACGGAGCTAAGCGGCGCTCCAACAGCGCCGTTCCCCGAACCCGAAGAAATACGAGGAACGCAATCGCGCCCAAAACTCCAACGCCGAGAATCGCTCCGGCCGCCTGAAACGCAGGTACAAATTTCCCGGCTGTTTCTTTGGACTCGATACCCGATTTGATCAGCAACAATGCCAAAGCCGCTACGACCAAAGTGCTTGCGGTGTCGAGAATTCTTTCAACCAGGTAGATCCCGAAGAGGTCCGCGGCCGGCAATTTTTCTTTCCGCGCCAGCAGCAACACCCGGATTGGCTCCCCCGGCCGGCCCAACGCAAGCACCGCTGCAAAACCCGCGAGCGTCATGGCATATATCTGCCAGAAACGGGATGGCCCTAAATTGCGCTGGAGCACCTGCCATCTTAGCGCCCGTATTGCATAGCAGGCATAGATGGCGACGGTCGATAACGCGAGCAGTGCAGGATTGGCACGGCGAACCGCTTTCCACAAATTCGAAAAAAAATCACCCGAATGAAGGAGTCCGCTCGATCGATAGATGACGAAGCCGATGACCGCTACCACGAACAGGATGTACAGCAGCTTCCTCGACGATGAACGCATGAGCTTTTGAAGACTAACGGTCGCAAACACGTGCGTCAAGGCAAGCCACCCGGCGTCGGCGCTCCGATTTCCGGAGTTCAGATCGTGCTGGAAGTGGGTCGCGAATATGACTATTGGATTTGAAGCAAGGCGGAAATGCGCTCCAGCACTTCGGCGAGAATCGAAGGCGGGAGCTTGCCCGCTCTTTCCGCGTTGCGCTGTCGCCAGTCCAGACTTTTTAAATGGTCTGAGAGGATCACTCCACTCATACGATGCCCGGCCAGGAGCGCTACTTCAAAAGGGTACCCCTTGGAATGATTTGTTATGGGGCATAGAACGGCCAGGCTCGTCTTTTCATTATATTTGCGCGGCGTGAGGACGACCGCAGGTCGTCTTCCTGCTTGCTCCCGGCCAGCCTGTGGAGTGAAATCTATCCAGACCAGATCGCCCGCGTCCGGCACATATGCACGCGCTACCACAGTTCGTTCCCAACCAGCTCGCCCCAATCTGTTTCGCCATGCTGGTTTTCAGTTGTGATGCCGCGGACTAACAGTTCCAGCGTGGGTTTCAACTTTGGCTTTCGAATTTTTATTCTTCCCTGTCCTTCAACATCCAATTCCAAGTCGTCACCCATTTTCAGCTTAGCTGCCAACGCGACGGGCTTCGGAATTCGCACCGCCAAACTGTTCCCCCATTTCGCGAGTTGCGTTTTCATGGCGTCCTCGTGTATCTACGAAGTATATACCAGAATCTCCTCGGCGCAAGAGCCATGAATGCTCTCGCGAGGAACAGGCTCCCAGCCAGACTGACAGGGCGCCCTTGTATGGAAGGCAACACCCCGAGTAAGATGCCCCCACTCGCGGTCGGTCGCCCGGGCCAGAACAACAGGGAACTTTTCGACAGCAGTTTGCGTTCCATAGTTGCAGGCCGAAGTTAGCCCTGCAACTTTTTGGGGCAAACTGGTCACCGTAGCGGGTTTCGAGGCTGATGATACGTTGGAGCAGGACGCCCAACTGGTCCAGCAATGCCTCCAGGGCGACGGTTCGGCCTGGGAGGAACTTGTGCGCCGTCATACGCGCCGCATCTTCAACATTTGCTACAGGTTTACGGGCAATGGCACGGAGGCCGAAGACCTGTCGCAAGACGTCTTCTTCCGGGTGTATAAAACTCTTGGGAGCTATCGCTCCGCCCATGGCGGCTTTGCTACTTGGATGACCAGCGTGACGCGCAATCTTCTCATCGACCACTACCGGCGCACCAAGCGCGACCGCATCACGGACTCTCTCGAGGACGCCATGCCGGTGGTTGAAAACAAGGAATCCGCCGGACGCCGTCCCGACCAGCAATTGCTGCTCGGCGAACTCAGTTCCCAAGTCCAGACGGCTCTTACCAAGCTCTCTCCGGAACTACGCGAAGCCGTCATCCTGCGCGATTTGCAGCAGCTCGACTACAATGAAATCAGGCAAGTTTTAGACGTACCGGAAGGCACTGTGAAATCTAGAATCAACCGCGGACGAATCGAGCTCGCGCGCATCCTGCAACAAATGGGAGTGCGCCCGTCATGATTCGTTCATCTAATTGGGAATGGATGTGGTACGCGGCGCGGAGCATCTCATGACCTGGACTTGCGAACATATCGAAGCACGCCTTAGCGACTATCTCGACGGCCTCCTCAGCCCCAACGAGCGCCACGAGTTCGACATGCACGCGAACTCTTGCGAAAACTGCGCGCAAATGGTCGCCAGTGTTTCTCATCTGGTGGGCGGCCTGCACACGTTGCAGCAAATCGAAACGCCGCAGCGCCTGATCTATTCGATTCTCAATCAAACTCTCGGCCCCCGCGAAACCAAAAAGGGCTGGCAATCTTCCTTCGGCTGGTTGCGCGGCTTGGCTTCAGCCCGCTTCGCATATTACGGTGTCTCCGTCGCCGCCACTTTGCTGATTCTTCTCATGGCATCGGGCATCTCACTGCGCAAACCCAAGCTAGCAGATCTTGCTCCCGCCAACGTTTATCGCAATATAGACGGCCAAGCGCACCGCGCCTATGCACGCACCACGAAATTTGTCAGCGATCTCCGCGTCGTTTACGAAATCCAGTCTCGCTTGAACAAAGACAACGAACTGCCCACGACGCCCGAGAGCACTGTTCCGCAATCCGCTCCGGGAAAATCACCAGGCAGCACCGACGGCACTCGCCCGACGACTCCCCGCCAACAGAACCGCGCCAATGGCCTCGGCAGAGAACTTGAAATTCTTGCCACCGAAGTTCCCGTGATCAGCGGTCAAGTGTGCGGCCGGTTGCTTGGAAGGAGAATTCCATGAAGTGTGCCGTCCATCCTGATGTGGACGCGACAGGCTACTGCCGCAATTGCGGCAAGCCGATGTGCCCGGCCTGCATCCGCCCCGTTCGCGACGTTCTCTATTGCGAGGATTGTTTAGCGACGATTCTGGGGCATCCCGCTTCTCCTTCGGCGCAAGCTGCACCGGTGGGATATCCGCCGCAAGTGCCCATTGCCGCCTTGCCCCCTCCCGTACCTCCTGGAATCGGTCCAAACCCGGTGTTAGCTTTCTTCCTGGGTTTTCTGCCCGGCCTGGGCGCTTTCTACAACGAGCAATACGGCAAAGGCATGATCCACCTCGCGATTTTTCTGGTCCTTTTCATCGCCGGAGTGAACGGCGCGATGAGCGGGGGCGCAGAGGCTGCTCTTTGGATCTGCATCGCCGCCCTTTGGATTTATATGCCGATCGATGCGCTGCGCACCGCACAAGCCAAGCGCGCCGGCCAGACTTTGTCAGACCCGTTGGACAATCTCACCAGGCAGCGCCCTATCGGCCCAATCCTCTTGATTGGCGCGGGTCTGCTGCTCTTGCTCAACAACTTTGATTGGTTTCCGTGGTATAGAGTCTCCCAATTTTGGCCCTTAATTTTGATCGCCGTAGGTATCCTTATGTTTCGAAACCGCGTGAACCGCCAGCCCTAGGAGGCTCCTTCGGGAGGCTTAAGACAGATGAGCAATCGTATTCGTTGCACCTGCCAGCGTTGCACCATCCGCGGCCTTATGGGGCCCGTCATTGTTGTCACCGTCGGCGTACTTTTTCTGCTGCAAGAAATGCGCGGCGGCTACTTCGACTTCGGCAACACCTATCCCGTCATTCTCATCGTAATCGGTCTCATCAGCCTCGCCTCCGCGATGGCTTCCAGCGAGGGCCATATTTCAGCTCCCCCCGTCCCGCCTGCGATTCCGCCAACGCAGGGCGTGCCACCGTCTCCCTCGAGCGCAACGCCCACCTCTTACCCAGGACAAGGACAATAATTCAATATGGCTCGGAGCCGGCAGCGCACCAGCGGAATTTTCACAGGCCTAGTTCTCCTAACCGTCGGTTGTCTCCTCCTGCTCCACAACTACCGCGGCTTGGAGCTAGGCGATGTGCTCCTCCATTGGTGGCCTCTCGCGCTCATCTTCCTGGGCTTGATCAAGCTCTATGAGAGGACCGTCGCAAGGCGCTCCGACGATCCCGACTCAGCTCGCATCACCGGCGGCGAAATCTTCCTGGTCATCGGCATGCTCACGCTCGTTAGCTGCGTCGTCGCCATCGATTACGGCAAGCGCGCCATCGGCGGCAAACTTCCCATCGAAATGTCCGGCGACGCCTATCCGTTCGACTTGGATGTCGCACCGAAAACAGTCCCTGCAAACGCGCGCGTTACCATTCGCGGCGGCCGCGGCGACATCACTGTCCGCTCCACAGATACCCCCGAAATCCGTGTCTCCGGTAAGAAAAACGTCCACGCTTGGAGCGAAAACGACGCCCAGCGCCGCTCCAGTCCCATTTCCGTTGAAATCGTTCAGAACGGCGATGGCTATGAAATCCATCCCACCGGCGTGGGCGCAGGCGACTCTCGCATCGACATAGACATGGATATTCAAGTCCCCAAGAAAGCCTACGTCACCGTCCGAAACGAAAAGGGAGACATCACCGTCTCCGACATGACCACGCCCGTATCCGTAACCAGCGTCAGCGGCGATGTTGAAGTCCGCGACACTGCCAGCGACGTTACCATCGAAATGCACAAAGGCGACGTCAAAGTCACCGACACCAAAGGCGACATCAAAATCTCCGGCAAGGGCGGCCAGGTCGACGTCGCCTCAGCGACAGGCAGCTTCACACTCGACGGCGAATTCTACGGCCCCATCCGCGCCGACAAAGTCGCCAAGGGCCTCCGCTTCATTTCGCAACGCACCGATCTAACGCTCACATCTCTCACAGGCCACATGGAAGCCAGCTCCGGCAATCTCGAAATCGTCGACGCCCCCGGTGATATCGCTCTGCGCACCAATCGCTATTCCGTGACCATCGAAAACGCCACCGGCAAAGTAAAGGTCGACAACCGCGATGGCGATGTCACACTACGCTTCTCTTCCCCGCCCAAAGCCGACATCGAAGTCACCAACACCAACGCCACTATCGGGCTCACTCTTCCCGAGTCCGCGAGCTTCAACATCCTCGCCGACTGTCACTCCTGCGATATCGACTCAGAATTTTCCGCGGACACCCTGAAGAAAACCTCGGCAGAATCCGGCGACTCTCACCTAGAAGGAAAATACGGCACAGCCCGCGGCCCCAAAATCACCCTAAAAACCAGCTACGGCGCCCTCTCCATCCACAAAACCAGCTAGCGATCGTTTGTAACGAAATTCGAAACACGAAATTCGAATTTCGCGTTTCGAATTTCGAATCTCATTATTCCGCTATCGTTCCGCAAGCCTATTCAAATCCTCAAAAAACGCCGGATAAGAAACCCCCGCGCAATCCGCATCCCGAATTACGGTAGCCCCTTCCGCCCCCAACCCCGCCACCGCGAACGCCATCGCAATCCGATGATCCCCACGCGGATCAATCTCCGCCCCATGTAGTTTTCCCGCGCGCCGCCCCTCCACTTTCAATCCATCGGGCCGTTCTTCGACAGTCGCGCCCATCCGCCGTAAATTCTCCGCAAGCGCAGCGATGCGGTCACTCTCCTTCACGCGCAGTTCCGCCGCATCCCGAATCTCAATCCCCTCCTCCGTGAACGGCCCCAGCGCCGCAAGCATCGGCAACTCATCAATGAGCAACGGAATCTGCTCTCCCTCAATCACTCCACCTCTCAAGACCGCCCCTTTTACAGCCAGGTCTCCAATGATTTCCCCGTGCGAACTGGTCAGCGAAAGCATCTGTATCGAAGCCCCCATCCCCGAAAACAAATCCAAAATCGCCGTTCGTGTAGGATTCAACCCAACATTGTGAATCGCGATGCTCGAATCCCCCAGCATCGACGCCGCCGCAATAAAAAACACCGCGGACGAAATGTCCCCCGGCACATCGAGCGACTTCGCCACCAGCTTCCCCACTCCATTCCCGCCGAAAAGCCCATGAATCTTCGTAGTCCGCCCGTGCCGTTCCACAGCCGCACCAAATTCTTCCAGCGCCAATTCCGTATGGTCCCGCGTTCGCGCCGGCTCCGTCACGCTTGTCACGCCCTCCGCGAACAGTCCCGCAAGCAAAACCGCCGACTTCACCTGCGCGCTAGCCATCGGCATCTGGTAATCAATCGCGTGCAACCGCGCGCCCGCAATCTCCAACGGCGCAAAATTATCATCCTTCGCGCGAATGTCCGCGCCCATCTCACGCAACGGCCCCACAACTCTTTTCATGGGCCGCTTCTGCAATGATCCATCGCCCGTAAGTTTTGTAGTGAATTCTTGCCCCGCCAAAATTCCGGTGAGCAACCGCATTGTCGTCCCGGAATTCCCCGCATCCAGCGCCCGCCAACTGCTCTTCAACCCGCGCGGCCCCCGCCCCGTAATCCGCACCACGTCTTTCTCGACCTTCACCTCCGCGCCCAGGGCGCTCATGCAACCCAGCGTGCTTTGACAATCCGCCGCCGCAGAAAAATTCCGCAGCTCACTCGTCCCTTCCGCCAAACCCGCCAGCATCGCATAGCGATGCGATATCGATTTGTCCCCCGGCGGCTGCACGCCGCCCATCAAATGTTTTGCCGGCAACACCGTCTGTTTTTTCACGCCAAGATTTTAGCACGCCGCGTGTAATCGTCTCGCCGCTGCAGCAAGCCACCTCTCATAGCCTCCGCTTCCTTTACTTCCTCTACTTGCTTTACTTCATCCTTCCTGTCCCTCCGTACAGTTTTTCCGCAGGAACCACACAACGCCAATGCTGAAATTTCCATCCAATTCTCTGCGTATTATTAAGTGAGGAGAATCGTAATGTCAGCCCGCAGAACGTTGCTTCATCTCGCCGCGAAAACCGCTATGGTTTTCGCCGCCATCTTTGTACTTACGGTTTTGCTGGTCGCCATGCCTGGCCACCACGCGCCAGTCACGCAAATCCCCGCCGCCCAGGAATCCGCCACTCCGCAACCCAAAACAATGTCCGGTATGGATATGGGCGACGAAAAAACCAACGAACGCGCCGCGGTGCAGGACATGACACCCGGCCACAGCGACGCCCACGCCCACCACATGTTCATGACCACCATGCGCACGCAAACTCCCGAAGATCTTCAGCGCGCCAACGAAATCGTCACGCAACTCCGGGCCGGCATCAAAAAATACAAGGACTACCACGCCGCTCTAGATGACGGCTTCAAAATCTTTTTGCCCAATATCCCGCAACCCGAATATCACTTCACCAGCTATCGCAATGGCTTTCTCGAATCCTTCACCTTTGATCCCGCGCGTCCCACCTCGCTCCTCTACAAAAAAACCGCGACCGGCTATGAACTTGTCGGCGCCATGTACACCATGCCCAAGCGCGCCACCGATGACCAGCTCAACGCCCGCGTCCCGCTCAGCGTCGCCATGTGGCACCTGCACACCAATCTCTGCATGCCCCCGCGCGACCAAATCCGCAGCGCCGACTGGACCAAGTTCGGCCTGCACGGCTCCATCATCACCGAGAATGCCTGCTCCGACGCCGGCGGCCGCTTCCATCCCGTCATCTTCGGCTGGATGGTCCACGTCTACCCCTACGAACAGGGCCTAGACAACATCTTCGCCATGCATCACCACATGGACTAAACTCCGATCGTTCCGTAGGGGCACGACACGTCGTGCCCTCTTTCTTTTTCTTCTCCCGCTTCTCGCTTCCACCCGGAATATCCCGCATCCGGCGAGTTGGCGCGGGGAGTTCCGCGCCAACTGGCGAGTGATCTTTCGTTTCGTCGAAGGCGATGTCTTCGATCTCGACTATCTCGATTACCATTGAGGTTTTCCGGAGCAGGACTATCATTGAGTCGGAGTAGGGATCATGATTGCTCACAACCCCCTCCACGGATCCGGACAAGCGGCACTACCGCATCCGGCTCTTGCCTTAGGTAAGGACGCCCATGCGACGCAGGGGATAGGGATGACAGA
>Ga0073928_10002828_pt1 | contig 28695 bp, 22 predicted proteins | sample PaiPotPPA55metaG_FD_76969 | JGI IMG/M metagenome (GOLD analysis project Ga0073928, IMG submission 76969) | Iron sulfur acid spring bacterial and archeal communities from Banff, Canada, to study Microbial Dark Matter (Phase II) - Paint Pots PPA... ...
AAGTGAAAGACTGTCTTGCCGAGATCGATACCGATGGTGCAGATTTTCATGGGATAATCCTCCTCCGCAAGTCTTCTATACCGCGCAATAACTTTTCAACTGGCGGCGGACCATCCCATTAGTGGTGCGCCCGGAGGGACTCGAACTCTCGACCTTCTGGTCGTAGCCGTTGAGGCGGGAAATCTAAGTGCTTTACGTGGTGTTGCATACGGGCGTCTTTGCTCTTTCTCCTACTCCTCAATTGTGCGTAAGTTGTAGGTAAACTGGCGGGAACGCGTTCTGTCCCTGTCGGAAACCGGGCTGGTTGGACTCAACTGGCCCCAAATTACGACTCCACCGATATAGCGGGGGGATGCGGCTAGGCAACCATCCGCAGTTCTCAGTTGCTGCTCTCTTTTTCGCAGTCTTTCCAAGTTGAGTTTTGCTGGCGACAAACACTTACGTTGCGGGCCATCGTTGTGCTGCTCCAAGGTTGCGCCTCAGTGCGAGGCATTCCGAACGGTTCCATCTCGTCTTCAGTGGCATCCACGCGCGGGTCTTGTTCTTGCGACCGGAAGGGCTCGTCCAGAAGCACGATGTACCATGTACTGCCCTGTCCCGAAGAAGATCGTCTTTCTTCCTCTATCGTTCCCGTCCAACCTCTCGTCGGAATAATTCGTGTGGTGTAAAAATCAGGACGAAAGCGAACCCGTGTTCCAATAAGATTCTCTTTCTCGTCGGACATCTGTCGCTCCTTAAATCGGGAATCACCCGCCCGCTGCGCTGTTGACCCAGTACTGCGCCGTCATGCAATCAATTCTAAACTTCTGCACAAGCACTCCTTCAGAAATTTCCGCCAATTGCCGGGCTGTTTCGTACACAGCGTCTTCGTTTGGAACCTCAGTGGGCCCTTCAAACCGGCCAATGGTGATCAGCGCAAAACCGGCCGACAGAAGGTGCCTGGAACTTAGGTGTTGTACCTGTCGTTCGCTTTTCGGGCAAGTCTAAAATCGATCTTTGACAAAAACTCGCTTCGATTTCCTGAGAGTAACAAGGACTCGCGGACTGCAAGGTAGCGGTCTTTACTTGCGTTCTCCGACCTTAACCACTCGGGTTACGAAAGTCACACGGGTGTCATCTACTTCGCCTGCAACCTCCCAGCATCCTCGGTTGGGAAGATCAGCCCACTGGCCTGAAATCCCGTATCGCCTATCGCGTTGTAGCTGACTTCGCCCGTGGCGCGAGCGCATGAGCGGCTTGCCAGGAGCATAAACGTCAATACACATACAGGGGGAGACGAATGATGTTTGCGATTCTCGGGAAGTCCTTGTCCAGGGTAAAGAGTGTAGCACCATGCTCTAAAGCAATCGCTGCGATCAAGACGTCGATGGTCGTAACGGCGACACCTTTCGAACGTGCGGCCTGAAAAATACTCGCCGCTTCTCGATACGTCGAAAATCCCTTAGGCTCGAGCATTTCCCATTGCGACAGATAGTGCTCCAAGCGACTAACGTCACGCTTGAGACCTTGCAGAATCTCCGTGACGATCACTCCAGCGAGTGCCAAGGGCTCTGCGTCGGCGATCATACGGCGCAATTCAGCTCCGGCAGAGGAAGGAGACGAGCTGAGGAAATCAATCCAAACGGAACTATCCACCAAGTTCAAACCCGGTTTCTCCGCATGGCTTTGAGATCCCCCTTCCAAATGCCACTGCCGTAGTATCGCAGAACGCCCTTCCGGCTCTCCGAACGAACGAGCAATTCCAGGGCTTTATTGACGATCTGCCGTTTTGTCTTGAGACGTGTGAGCTTTCTCGCCTTGCGCACCAGACTCTCGTTAATGTCAATGTTCGTTCTCATAGAATGATTATACACCATTCTTAGATATTTTTGTGCATCACTTTAGGACACAGTACCGCTCGAACGCCTGTCACGGATGGCGGCGCTTCGTTTCAGCTCTTCGCATCGCGCGCTGAACACTTTCCGTGCTGAACTGCGGGTGGAACAACTCGACCCAGCCGAGGAAGAAGCGCGTTTGCCTAAGTTATTGTCACTGAAGTATAGTTGCAAAAACCGAGGGGGACACCTCACAGATGAACATGGGCAAATTGGTTGTGCTCTGATCCCTGCGTTTTTTTGATCGGCCGTCGGCCGATGGGTGAGGTTGTATATATTTGATCCATAACTAACTCCAGTCTGGTCGAGTGCGTGCTTTCGCAGTTTGTGCCTGTCAGCGACGCGCGAAGGATATTGCTGTGGAGTACAAGCCAACACCGCTTGAGGTATCGGGCGTCAACCTCAGTCGAGACATTCTTGAACTGACCGAATTGTTGGCACGGAACACGCATGACAAGTGGGCAAAGCTGCGATTCGCACAGGGGTGGCGGCAGGGACCCGAGCGCAGCGATGAGCGGAAAGAGCACCCAGGCCTAGTTCCGTATGACCAACTGAGCGAAGCCGAGAAAGAGTACGACCGACAAACGGTCCTGGAAGCTATCAAAACCTTACTGGCCATGGGCTACGCTATTCACCCGCTCACGCGAGTCGATCGCGCGTCGAAAGCATCTCTCTCCCAGCTAGGAAGTGAATTGCAAGATCTGGAAGCTTCGGCCGCGCAGAGCCACGTTACTTTGCAGCGTCTTTGGCGCGAACGCGATGCCGACAGCTGGCTGGATGTACGGAACTACGAGCTGTTGGCGAAAAGAATTCTGCAAATCGGGGAGCCGCTGTTAGCCTACGACGTTGCCGCCGAAGGCGTCCAAAGATTCCCGCAGAATGTGGAGTTACGTCAGCTTCTAGCACTCGCCTTGACGAGGAGCGGCGCGGCCGGATCAGCCAACGCGCTTCTGAGCGAGTTGTACGCGGAAGGCAACCGAGACGAAGAAACTGTCGGATTGCTCGCCCGCACTCACAAAGAACTGGCACGCGAGGCCGACGGATCACCCGAAGCACAGAAGCACCTGCGAAAGGCATTGGAGTTCTACACGCAAGCTTATGGCAGCACTGGAGGCTACTGGACCGGCCTCAATGCCGCCACGCTGGCACTGCTCTTGGGAGAGCACGAGCGTGCGACGACACTCGCCAACGAAGTTGCGAGGCGATGCCGCGAGGCATTGAACCAGAATGAACTTGCAACCGTAGATCGCTACTGGATTCTGTCAACCTTGGGGCAGACGGCTCTTCTGCTCCGGCGCTGGAGCGAGGCCGAGGAGTGGTATTCGCAGGCTTTGCAAGTGGGAGGCGGGAATTGGGGCAGCCTGCATTCGACGCGTCACAACGCCAGGCTGTTAGTACAGTATCTAGGCGAGGGAATCGAGATTGTCGACAGGCTGTTCCGATTTCCGAGTGTGGTCATGTTTGTCGGGCACATGGTGGATAAGCCGGACCGCCGAGTCGCGCGATTTCCACCTCGACTCGAAGGTGCCGTAAAAGAAGCGATCCGAAGCAGGCTTCGGCTGCTCGATTCGAATTTCGGCTACGCCTCGGCTGCGTGCGGCTCGGACATTCTTTTCCACGAGGCCATGCTGGAGAGGAACGGCGAAAGCCACATAGTGCTGCCCTACGAAAAGCAGTTCTTTACCAAGGACAGCGTCGCGCTGTTTGATAGCGGCGGTTGGACCAGCCGGTTCGAGGGGATCATGGGCAGAGCCGTGGAGATCCAGGAAGCTTCGAAGAGAAGCCAGATGTGCGGCAATGTTTCCTTCGAGTTTGCCAATCTGTTGCTACATGGTCTCGCCGGCATGCACGCTGAAAGACTAGATACCAAGCTCATTCCTTTGGCTGTCTGGGACGGCAAGCCCGGAGACGAGCTTGGTGGCACGGCCGGAACGATCGAATGCTGGCGCAGAGCCGGCCTGGACGTAGAAATCATCGATCTAGCCAGGATTCTGGCCGGGGATCCACTGGAGTTTTCGCCCAGTGGGACGATGCCTACTCTCCCTGATCGTCCGAGCGCGGCCAATTCTCCATCCCAATTTATAGCGGAGATCCGAGCGCTGTTGTTTGCCGACGCTGCGGGATTCAGCAAACTGAGCGATGACGAAGTGCCGCGGTTTGTCGAGCATTTTCTGGGACTAGTGGGCAGCTTGGCGGAGGAATCGGCGCACAAACCATTAATCAAAAATACCTGGGGAGATGGGCTGTATTTCGTGTTTGAGCATGTGCGCGGAGCCGGGTTGTTCGCACTAGAATTGTGCGATCGCGTGCGAGGTACAGATTGGGTCTCGAGGGGTCTGCCAAATCTAAACCTTCGCATCGGACTGCACGCCGGCCCGGTGTATCTGTGCACCGATCCAGTGACGCAACGGTTAAACTATGTTGGTGCCCATGTAAGCCGTACTGCGCGCATCGAGCCGGTCACTCCGGTTGGTCAAGTGTATGCGAGTCAACCGTTTGCGGCGCTTGCGGCAGCCCAAGGAGTTGAAGAATTCAGCTGCGCATACGTAGGCCAGACTTCGATGGCAAAGAAATATGGCAGTTTCCCTACATATGTGGTCGTCCGCCGCCGAGGGATTAGCCGCCCTCTCCCCTCGCCATTGAAACGAAAGAACTTGCTAACCCCTATTCCTTAAGCTATAAGAGCGAGCAGGCGCTCGAGTCTCCATGCCTTGACCAAGCGACAACGCAGACGTCTCAGTGAGAACACAGATCCCAGCCGCGAACTTCGAAGGTGATGCGTTCATAAGTTACGCTCACATGGACAATGTCGAGTTGGTCGAGGGACATCGTGGCTGGGTTTCGAACCTGCATCGTGCTCTGGAAATTCGCGTCGGTCAGCTGCTTGGCAAGCAACCTCATATTTGGCGCGACACAAAGCTGCAAGGCAATGATTTCTTCGAAGATACGCTGGTGGAGCGGTTGCAACGTGTGGCCGCGTTAGTACCCATCATTTCGCCCCGCTACGTAAAATCCGAATGGACGCGCAAGGAGTTAGACGAGTTCTGGAAGGCGGCTCGGGTACAGGGCGGGGTTCGCTTCGAGGACAAAGTTCGTGTGTTCAAAGTATTAAAGACCCCGGTGCCGCTGGAGTTGCATCCGCCTGAATTGAAGGCGCTACTGGGTTACGAATTCTTTAAAGTCGACACCGAGACCGGGAGAGTTCGCGAACTAGACGAGATCTTCGGTCCAGAAGCGCAGCGGGATTTCTGGTTGAAGCTGGATGACTTGGCGCATGATATTTGCTGCCTCCTGGAAATCGTACAGAAGCATGAAGGCACGGGTGCCGAAGCGTCCGGGCCGCCACGCGCACCAATCTTTCTCGCGGAAACGACTTCTGATCTTGTCGAGCAGCGTGAGACCATCCGCCGCGACCTTCAGCAACATGGTTACACCGTTCTTCCCATGCGGTCGATGGCTTCTGTCGCGCTTGAGCTGAAAAGCGCGTTACGCGAAGACCTTGCTCACAGCCAGATGTCGATTCATCTAATCGGCAAGAATTATAGCCTGGTGCCCGAAGGCTCGGTGGAATCCTTGCTGGAAATTCAAAATGAACTGGCGATCGAGCGGCACGCTCAGGGCGAATTCGCACGCTTGCTCTGGATACCACCAGGACTGCAGGTCGACGATGATCGGCAGCGCAGAGTAATCGAGCGCTTTCGAATGGATCCGCGAACCTTGAACGGGGCGGATCTTCTGGAGACTTTTCTTGAGGATCTCAAGACCGTCATTCACAACCGGCTGAGGCAAGCGGAAAAACCGCCACAGCACACGCAAATCCCGGTGGCGGCAGGCGAGAATCTATGCCGCGTCTATTTGATCTGCGATCAGCGCGACTTTGAGGTCACATCTGCGTGGGCTGATTTTCTCTTCGAGCAGCGGGTCGAGGTGATTCGGCCCGTGTTCGAGGGTGATGAAGCGGAAATTCGTGACTACCACGAAGAGAATCTCCGCACCTGCGACGGCGCGCTCATGTTCTATGGCTCTGCCAACGAATGCTGGCTGCGCCGCAAGCTACGCGAATTGCAGAAGAGCGCCGGCTATGGACGCACTAAGCCAGCTCCGGTCGTTGGCATCACGTTGATCCCCCCAAGAACTGCGGAGAAAGAACGCTTCCGAACTCATGAAGCAATGGTGATTTCTCAATTTGACGGTTTTTCGCCTGAACCCTTGCGTCAATTTGTTTCTCGGCTGCAAGCATAGGAAAGGCAATTGTCGGGTTAACGGCACCCATGGCCCATTTTAACCCTTTCCCCGGTCTTCGTCCGTTCGAGCCCGACGAGGATCATCTGTTCTTTGGGCGGGAAAAAGAGATCGACGAACTCCTGCGCCGCTTGCGCTCGACCCGTTTTTTGCAGGTAGTCGGAGCGTCCGGAAGCGGAAAGTCTTCCTTAGTTCGCTCTGGCCTTATTCCTGCTTTGCAGAGCGGATTCATGGCGCGCGCCGGTACGGATTGGCGCGTGCTGATTTTTCGCCCCGGCGCCGACCCCATCGGAAACCTCGCCGCCTCGCTCGATGCGCCTGATGTTCTCGGGACCGAGGGAGAGCTTGCCAGCACCAATAAGATTCTGCTGGAGGCAACCCTTCGCCGCAGTACGCTGGGTCTCGTGGGAGCGGTGCGCCAGGCGCGCATCCCGCAGGAAGACAATATTCTCGTTGTCGTCGATCAATTCGAGGAGCTGTTTCGGTTTAGACGCAATCAGCAAGTCGAAAACTCGCGCGACGAGGCCGTGGCCTTCTTCAAATTGCTGTTGGAAGCGACGCAGCAGACCGATATCCCGATTTACATTGCATTGACAATGCGCGCCGATTTCATCGGCGATTGTCTGGAATTTCCGGGGTTGCCGGAGTCGGTGAACAGCGGACTCTACCTGGTTCCGCGCATGACCCGCGACGAGTTACGGTCGGCCATCACCGGTCCCGTTGCGGTGGCAGGCGGCGACATTACCCAGCGCCTGGTTCTGCGATTGCTGAACGAAGTGGGTGACGATCAGGACCAACTTCCCGTTCTGCAGCACGCCCTCATGCGCACTTGGGATCACTGGAAATCCCGCCGCGCAAACGGAGAAAGCATCGACGTCCAAGATTACGAAGCGGTCGGTGGATTAAGCAACGCGATGTCGTTACATGCCGAAGAGGCGTATGAAGAGGCTGGCTCGGATCGCAACCGCGCAACCGCGGAGAGAATGTTCAAGGCACTCACAGACACGTTCTCCGATTTCCGTGGTGTCCGGCGACCAACTTCAATCGAAGCGCTTGCAGCGATCTGCGAAGCTCCCGAAGCCGAAGTAATTCAAGTGATTGATATCTTTCGGAAATCTGGCAGAAGTTTTCTGACTCCACCTCCGGCTGTGGCGCTGCACTCGCAATCCATCGTCGACCTTTCTCACGAGAGTCTCATGCGCTGCTGGACGCGGTTGACCGCGTGGGCCGAAGAAGAGGCAGAATCGGCTCGCTCGTACATCCGCATTTCTCAGGCAGCCTCCTGGTGCGCCGATTGCACTGGTGGACTTTGGATCGATCCGCAGCTGGAAACCAGCCTGCAGTGGAAGCGCGAAATCCGGCCCACGGCTGCATGGGCGCAGCGTTATGACTCGAATTTCTCGCAAGCGATGGACTTCCTGGACAGGAGCGAGCGAGAGCGCGAGGAGGGAAGAAAAAAAGAGCGAAGGAGAAAGCAGGCTCGCCAAGCCGCAATCTACGTTTTGGTGTCATTGCTGGCTGTCGTGGGTGGACTGCTCATCGCCATTCGTCATCAGATGCGGCGCGCCGAAGACAACTTGAGATTGGCCAAGCATACGGTAGATCAGAGCCTCGCTTCGGGGAACCAGGCCGACTTGATGGGAGAGCCCGAAGATACGCCCCAATTGGAGGAATTTCGTAAGGAACTATTGGGCAAAGCAAAGAGTTTTTACTCCAAGTTCGCGCAGGAAATGCCCTCCAGCGAGGATTTCCAGAACGAAGCCGCCACAGCACATATCCGACTGGGCGACATTCACCGAGTACTCCAGAATTTTGCCGATTCCGCCCCGGAATATCGCACGGCTATCTCCCAATTGGAGAAACTTTCCACCAAGCACGCCGCGAACCTGGAATATCAACGGAACCTGGGATATGCGCATAACGAGCTGGCGGAAACGCTGCGACTCTGGTTCGAGAGTCGCGCACAGGCACCGAAACCGGATTGGGCCGAGGCCAAGAGTGAATACGATGGGGCGCTGAATGTTCAGCAGCGACTTCGCCAAGGGGTTCCCGGCAATGCAGACTATCAGCAGGAGTTGGCACGCACATACTATTGTCGGGGAATCTTGCAATACGATGGCCACCGTTTAGACGATGCGGAGTCGGATTTTCGCCAAGCGATCGCCTTGCTGGAACCTTTAAAAGGCAGAACGGCTTCCCTTTCGCCTGCGGACCAGAGTTCAAATCCGGACCCGGCGCAGGAATTGTCGCGCGCATCCAGCAACCTGGGTGTGATCCTTCGAGAAAAGAAGCAGTTGCACGAAGCACAGAAGCTTTTTGAACGCGCCGTTGGAATTCATGAGCGATTGGTAAAGAACGAGCCAGACAAGCGTTCGTATGAGTTTGAGTTGGCGAAGTTCTCCAACAACTTGGCGAAGCTCCTCCTTGACGAGAACCGACCTGATTTGGCCGAACCCTACAATCATCGAGCGTTGGACCTGATCGAAGACCTGGCCAGCCCGCCGAGTTCATTGGAGATAGAACGGATTGCGGCACACCTGGTCCGCGGCAGAATTGTCGAGTCCCAGAGTCCGCAGGATGCGCAAAAGGAAATCGAGCGATCCTTCGCGATTCTGGCACGCTATCGGGATTCCAAGGCACACTCGGAATTCCACATCATGTATATGCACTTGGCTTACGACTATTTGGCATTCGCTGAACGAAGCTTGAACTCTGGATCCAGCGAGGATGCCCAGCAGGCGCTCGCCCGTGTACTCCAGCTGCTACCAGAAGTGGCGGAACCTGATCGCCAAAAAGTCAAAGAGGAATACCAGCATTTGCAAAAGGAATTGCAAGACAAGACGTCCAGAAAGAAATAGAATGGCATCACTTTCCCAGGAGGATTCATGAAACGGGTGCAGTCCGTTCCAGTCCTGATCGCCTTGGTCTTGCTACCGGTCGCGGGGTTTTCCCAACAGACAAATTCCGCCCCCCAACAAAACCAAGCGGCACCAGAGGCAGTGGAACCTGCGGCCGATCGTAGTGCAGGGTTTGCGCCCGGGCACTCTGCAGGTGCGAACGTAACTTATGGCCAGGAGGCTAAATCGCCGCAGAAGCCGAAACCTGACAAGAACAACCCCCCCGAAATCAAGCGCCCGCCGATCGAGGGCAGCATGGTCGGCTACATCGACAATGCCATTATCGGATCTCAAATACGGATTCGCTTCGATGCAGCCTTTGACGACAACTCGCCGGATCGCGCCGAATTCTTTTACGCAAAATGCGGCTGCTACAGGGCACTAAATGGGACTGCAATTGCCGCCGCGTTCGACCCCAATGCTCCGGGCCCCGGTACCGGCATCCCCACGGCCCTCAACTATCAACAGCTCTATCTAAACGCGGAATACGCACCCCTGAGACGTCTCTCCTTTTTTGCGGAAGTTCCCATTCGCTGGTTGCAGCCTCAAGGCTTTGTGCCAGCTTCCAGCCTTCCCTTCACGCCAGTGAATTTTTCCAATCAAGCGGGACTTTCAGACGTGCAAGCTGGATTTAAGGCCGCAGTAGTTGCCAACCGAAACACGTATCTGACGTTCCAGTTGCGAGCCTATTTCCCGTCGGGGAATTCTTTCAAGGGGTTAGGTACTGCCCACTACAGCGTGGAGCCTGCAATACTGCTGTATCAGAGGCTTTCGGAACGCATGGCCCTCGAAGCTCAATTTAGCGACTGGCATCCCATGGGAGGGTCGGCAGGAGTACCGGTTTCCAACTCCGAAGGATTCGCGGGCGATATTATTACCTACGGAATCGGCCCTAGCTATCAACTCTACCGGGGCGAGGGCGTCAGCATTTCTCCGGTTGTCGAATTGGTAGGCTGGAGAGTATTGAGCGGTTTTCAAAGCCTCCAGCCTGGATTTGAGGAAGTCAGCGGGACCAATATCGTCAACATTAAAGCCGGCGCCCGGACCAGCATCGGATCGCACAACTCGTTCTACATTGGTTTTGGACAGGCCGTCACTCACGGCATGTGGTACAAACATCTTGTGCGCTTGGAATACCGTTATGCGTTCTAGCAGCAAGGATTCGGCAGACCTCTTTGGCGCCGACGACGCGCTTTACGTTTGATTACCGAGAAGCATCGCCGTGCCTTCCGCGCCGCGGATGCGAAGCCGACGGCGTAATGCATGGCAGGTTACAAATGCAAGAAGCGTGGAGGATGTCGTGAAAGACCGAGGGTGTGACTTCGCCTCCGCGATTGCCAGCTCTTCCTTGGCGAGTGGCTGCAATGTTTTTCAGTTTCATCAGGCCGGTAGTGCCGTGCAAGGTGATACTGACTAAGGCAGCTATCGGCATTTCTCCACGCTGTGGAAAGACGGAGACCCTGACATTCCAACTCTCATCGCTGCAATGGAGCCGAAACGCCGCGCTGCATTAGTCTGTCTTCGTTGACGCGCCTCCCGACGCAACCTAACATATGCGCACATGTCAGGCACCGACTCGCTCATCGGCCAGACCGTCTCACACTACCGCATCGTCGAGAAACTCGGCGGTGGCGGAATGGGTGTCGTTTACAAAGCTGAGGACGTCAAACTCGATCGCTTTGTCGCCCTGAAGTTTCTTCTCGATGATGTGCCGAGAGGCCCTCTGGCCCACGCCCGTTTTCAACGGGAAGCCAAGGCCGCGTCGGCACTGAACCATGCAAACATTTGCACCGTGCACGAGATTGACGAGGTGAATGGCCAGGCATTCATTGTCATGGAGTTTTTGGACGGTGCGACGCTGAACCACCGGATCGAAGGCAGGCCGCTCCCACTTGAGCAAGTGCTCGATTGGGGAATCGAAATAGCGGACGCACTCGAAGTGGCGCATGACAAAGGTATTGTTCATCGAGACATCAAGCCTACCAACATTTTTGTCACCGAGCGTGGGCACGCCAAGATTTTGGATTTTGGGCTAGCGAAGCTCTTACCCGCAGGTGCCGCCATGAATCTTTCGGCGATGCCCACCGCCAGCGGGTCAGACCAGCTCACTCAGGCTGGCACGGCGATTGGCACCATCTCGTACATGTCGCCCGAGCAGGTGCGAGGCGAGGAGCTAGATGCACGCACGGATTTGTTTTCATTTGGTATGGTGCTCTACGAGATGACAACAGGGGTTCGGCCTTTCCGGGGCGAGACCTTTGGCGTGATTGCAGAAGCGATTCTGAATCGCACGCCAGTTGCGCCAGCGCGACTGAATAGCGACATTCCTCCCAAGCTCGAAGAGGTCATCAACAAGGCTCTGGAGAAAATCAAGAAGTTGCGATACCAGAGCGCCGCCGATGTTGCCACGGATTTGCGGCGGCTGAGGCGGAATGCAGATTCGGAAAGATCCTCCGTTGAAGGTCGGGCTCGAGCACTCACGGAGATACCCACCAGGCCTACGCATCAAGCCATAGCCGTGCTGCCTTTCACCAACATGAGCTCCGATCCGGAAAATGAATTTTTCGCAGATGGAATCACGGAAGAGATCATCAACGCCCTCGTCCAGATCGAGGATCTTCGTGTCGCGGCGCGGACTTCCGCATTCTCGTTCAAAGAGAACCATGTCGATCTGCAAATGGTTGGAAGTCGCTTGAACGTAAACACCGTTCTCAAGGGCAGCGTGCGCAAGTCGGGAGATCGTCTCCGCATCATGGCTGACCTTATCAACGTCGCCGACGGCTACCACCTGTGGTTTGAGCGCTATGATCGCCAATTACAAGATATCTTTGCGGTTCAGGACGAAATCGCGAAAACCATCGCAGAACGGCTGAAAGTCTCCCTCGGAGCTGGGAAAGAACAGTCGCTTGTGAGGGCGGGAACGAAGAGTCTGGAAGCCTACCAGGTCTACCTCAAGGGCCGCTTTCACTGGAACAGGCGAACCCGCGCTGGCATAGACAAGGCTATGGAGTACTTCAGGCTTGCCATGCTACAGGATCCAGAGTTCGCCTCTCCTTTGGTGGGGCTAGCGGAGTGCCATATCATCCAAGGCGTGTACGGAACGCACGAACCGCACAAAGTATTCCCGCTCGCCAAAGACGCCATCTTCAAGGCTCTCGCTATCGATCCTCAAGCAGCTGACGCACACTGTGCCGCAGGATGCATCCAGGCAGTGTATGACTGGGACTGGGCTGGTGCCGAGCGGTCTTTTCGCCGTGCGATTGGCTTAAAACCAAACTGCTCGGCAGCCCACCACTGGTACGCCGTCAATTACCTAATGCCACGTTCTCAATTCGAGGATGCCTGCATTCATCTTCGTCTCGCTCGGGACAGCGATCCCCTGTCTTTGGTAATCAACTCCACGATGGCACTGAAATCCTATTTCGAGCGCCATTACGATCAAGCTGTCGAAGGGTACCTCAAAGTACTGGAGATGGACCCAACGTTCGGCATCACCGTTTTCTTCCTAGCACAAGCTTATGAACAGAAGGGTATGCTTCCGGAAGCAATAGCGGCTTTTGAGCGCGCTGTCATGTTGACTGAACGCAGTCCAGAAACGGTTGCAGGCCTGGGCCGTGCATATGCCCTTGCTGGCAGGCTCAAAGATGCTCGTACGCTCCTTACCGACCTTCAAAAAATGTCTCTGTCTCAATACGTGTCTCCGATACTCTTCGCACAGTTGATGTTGGCGCTGGGTGAGAAGACTCAAGCCATCCAGTTTTTGCACAAGGGGGTCGAAATGCGGGCGACTGACATCACCTGGTTGAGAGTGCGCCCGACGTTCGACTCAATTCGGGACGATGAGGGTTTTAACGCGATCTGCGGTCGCATCGGTCTCTGATAAGTCGACTTCTCCTAATACCGCAGAAGGGGCCGTACTCGTCATTTCGATTCGAGCCACTCTGCAGATTGTCGCTAGCCGGACTCGATTTGCCCGGCGGCAGCTGCCAGTGGAGTCGCAGTGCTAAGCTAAATGATTGATGGAGCAGTGGTGCGCCCAAGGGGACGATCTTAGAACTTTTCTGGCTGAATTCGTGTCAATGCGGCCGCAAGCAGAGGTCCCCACTCAAATCGAAGTATTGATCTATTGAGATTTTGAAAACCGCCATCGATGAATTCTTACTGCGAGTGGATTCTCTGCCGTGGGATTCCAACGCGGCGAGGCGCTACGCCGATGTGCGCGCCGCCCTGGAGATTGCGCGGACCCCCATGGGAAATTTGGACATGATGATCGCGGCGCACTCGTTGGCCGAGGAAGCCGTTCTGGTGACAAACGATCGTTCTTTTCGCCGATTGAAGGAGTTAAAAATCGAGGATTGGACAAAGTAGAGACCGTTTCAGCACTGGTGCAAGTATGCTTTTCAGCACCGGCGCAAAAGTCCCCACCCCTAGCGTGATAAACGGCAGGACTGCAAGGACAACTTTTGATCGCTTGGATGCTCATCTCTTGGCCGGCTGGGGTGCGGGCTTGCCTAAACTGTAATTCGACCGACCTGAAAAGAGTCTCGTTGATCCATGCGGCAGGCGTGTATGAATCGCGAGGGCGATTCCTCGGTTTCCTCTTCGGTAGTACCGACGGAGCGCACTCTTCGGTCGAGGGGCGAGCCAAAGTCGGCTCTCCGCCCTATCGAATCCGCCAGCGAGGGCACCTTACCTCGGACCGATCGTTTTATGGCTAATCGGATTCTCCGTCCTGATGTCTTTCGACGGACGAGGAAAACTTTCTTGGGAAATGGCCGTCCTCGCCGTCGCCTACCTTTTTCGTCTACCCGCCTATCTTCTCGCGTCATTGCTCTATAACTTCTTCGTTCGCCCCGCAAAGCACCGGAGATGGAAAGAGAAATTTATGTGCCAGCGCTGCGGGGTGCCGATCGAAGCCCTGACGGTGAAGCCGAGACGGTTCACGAGTGGGCTCTTCCGAGGGGCCGCGAGTCTCAAGCGAAAATGGGATCCAGTCAGCCGTGGTATAATGGTGCAGTAGAGAGGTAGGGCAAAATGACGACAAGGCGCCTTCAGGAACAACGGGTCGACAATCGTTCGTCCAACGACGACCTGAAAAAAAGCATAAATACACTTCCCACCTCAAGCCCGCAAAATCCTGCCCGGAACCCCTTCATTGTTGGGCGTCGGCCTTCTCGGAACGGCGACAGCGGCAACAAGTCGAACGGTAACGACCGTTCGGCAACTGGCAAGGACTGAGAATAGCGATCCATGACGTTCGACGTCACTGGATTGCTCATTTTTCTTCTTGCGATTGTTCCGGGATTTCTCGCCCAGCAGGCGCGCGGCCGACTCGTGCCGCGTCCTCTTCGTAGCCAAAGCGCCCTGGAAGAAACCGGAAACTATGTCCTGAACAGCGTTCTCGTTCATCTTTTTCTCCTTGCTGGATTCAGAGGGTCGTTCGCGCTCATCGGCACCCCACCCCTACTGCACTCGGTTTGGCTATCGCCCAGAAACAACTCGGCGCCTGGGCCTGGCAGCATCGATATCTCATCGCTTCCTATTTTGTTGCCAGCCTCATTTTGGGACTTGCTCTCGGGGTATTTCGTGGAATTGCGGAACGCGACGGACTGATCGGAACATGGCTAGCCAACAGGGGCTGGTTGAGTCGGTTCTTGGTCCGCCTAGGCTTCTTCAGCTTTCTCGAGGAGTCCCCCGTTTGGTACGAAGCGCTCAAGCAGAAAGCACGCCAGGAGCGCACGTTCGTCGAGGTAAAGATGAAGGAAGGCCGGGGATTCTACGCGGGCGAGCTCAAGAGCTACGGGATCGTTTCGGACTCCGAACGGAACAAGGACTTTCTCCTGGTAAATGCAGCCTACAAAACGACCGAAGAAGGGCGCTACGTTCCCATGGATGCAGATGGTGTCCTTCTCAATTTCGCCGACGCGGAATCCGCAGCGTTCATCAAAGAAACAATATAATAGTATTAAACAAGGTATCCGCGTTCTCGTCGGCGCCAGAGAAAAAAGATGAATCCCGCCCCTTCTTGCGACCATCGCTCAACAAAGAGTGCGGATGGAAGGGTGGCGACAGGGGCGGCTCGGCTCAATGGGAACAATTTGGAAAAAGAAGAAATAAAGAAGAAGAAAGAAAAAAGAGAGAAGAAGGAAAGAAAAGGTTTGACACTCACCGGCCTTCTCATGGAAGGACTTATAGTGTGCCAAAAGATGCTTAAACCGCCAGACGGCACTTCGCACAGCGGCGTAAGGCTTTGCTCCGCAACGGAGCGAGGTTGAGCCTACTTCGGCTGCTCTTCGAGTGACTGGGGCAGAACGTTAGGGGGCACATGGGGACTCGCAAGTTTGACGCAATTTCGCCCAGCAGCCTTAGCTTTATAGAGTGCCACATCCGCTTCTTGAAGAAGTTCTTCGACCGGCCGAAGTCCCCAATCCCTGCTCGAGAGAACACCTACACTCATGGTGACAGGAATTGGGCCTTGTATTGTTTGCACCGGCACGTTGGCAATCGCACGACGAATCTGCTCAGCTCGCAGGAGCTGCTCTGAAGCGTCACAGTTGTTCAGCACCACGAGGAACTCTTCCCCTCCATATCGCCCCACATAGTCGTACGAACGCACCGACGCAACCATGCGGCGGGCCACCTCTCTCAGTACCTCATCTCCCGCAATGTGCCCAAGAGTATCGTTGACATTCTTAAAGTGATCCACGTCTCCCAGTAATATCGTGGTGCATCCATTCTCACGATACGTGCGGGATAGCTCGCGAGACAGTAGATCCATGATGAGCCCACGGTTGAAAAGGCCGGTCAGTGGATCGTGTGTCGCTTTAAAGCGCATATCTTCCCGCGCCTCAACCAACCTGTCTTCCAGCTGGAGAATGCGCAGGCCCGTTCGAAGCCGAGCCTTCAACTCCGCCGGGTCGAATGGCTTGATCAAGTAGTCGTCGGCACCAGACTCCAGTCCCTCAATCACGTCCTGTTTGGATTCCTTTGAGGTCAGGAGGACCATGTGCACATAAACCTGCTCACGTTTCCGGCGCACCTCGCGACAAACCGCAGGCCCATCTAGTTCTGGCATGACCCAATCCAGCAGCGCAAGCCGTGGTCCGTCGTGCCGGCACAAGTGTTCCGCAGCGAGCCGCCCGTTCTGAACGGCGGTCACTTCGTATCCGTCGCGCTCCAGGGTTCTCTCCAACAGGCGGAGAGAGAGAGCATCATCGTCTGCGATAAGAATTCTCATGACCTGGCCTTCGCCACACAGGCTTCCAACTCCGGAAGCAGATCTGTAACTTCGCTCTCAAAAAACGCCAAGGCGCTTTTCAATGCGGCGCCGTCACTGGAATCCTCCAGTCTCTCAAGCCGAACCGCAGCTGCAGCGCCTCGTGCAGTTCCAAGATTTGCAAGCATCCCCCTCAGCGTGTGGCCTGTTTTCTGGACATTCTTCAGGTTCCCCTGACCAACCGCTTCCCGCAGCGCGCACAGTTGGCGCGGAAACTCGACTTTAAAAATCGCAATCAACTCACGCAATAGCTCAGCGTCATTGTCTACTCGTGCGAGCAGCTCAGCCACATTCACAATGGGTTCCGGTGGAGGATTATTTGATTGCATCATGCTTTCTTGTTCGAAGGTTTATTCGTTCCTTCAGATGGCTTTCACGGGCTCGATCCTCCTGGCCACGCAGTTCTCAAGGATCTCGTCGAGTTCCTGAGGCCGGATCGGCTTGGAAAGATACCCGTCCATGCCGGCATCGAGGCATCGTTCGTGATCGCCCTTCATCGCATGGGCGGTCAAGGCGACAATCGGCTGGTGTTTGCCGTTCGTCTTCTCTCTTCCTCGAATCGCGACGGTGGCCTCAATTCCGTCCATCTCCGGCATCTGTACATCCATGAAAACCAAGTCGTAGCTCTCGTTTTCGAGTGCATCGAGCGCCTCGCGCCCGTTCTCGGCAACCACGACGCGGTGTCCCCTCTTCTCGAGCAACCTCGTTGCCAACAGCCGATTCACTGCATTGTCTTCCACCAATAGCACGCGCAAAGAACTACGGGGATCGCGGGCGTCTTGCAGAGAACACCGGGTCACCAGCGGAATAGCGCCTTTTTGCTCTTTTGCCCCGAGTACGCGGGCAATCGCCTCACGCAATTCGGACTGCCGGATAGGCTTCAGCAGGTATGCGGCAACTCCCAGTTCGTGGCAGCGCGCCGCATCTTCTCGATGGCCAGCAGAAGTCAGCATCATAATCGTGGCCGTCGATAGTTCCGGACGCTGCCGAATTCGCTCCACCAGGCTGAAGCCATCCATCACTGGCATATGCATGTCCGTCAAAATCAGGGCGTAGGGCTCCGCCGCTGCTCGAGCGGTTAAGAGTTGCGTCAGTGCCTCTTCGCCGCCTTCGACCGACGTGGGTTTCATATCCCAACGCCTCAGCATGCCTTCCAGAATTCGGCGGTTCGTACGGTTATCATCCACTACGAGAACCCTCAGGCCGCGCAGAATCTCCGGCGGCGCAATGCTCCCCACTTCAATGGTGTTCGCATCTGCAATTCCCATACGGGCGGTGAAGTGAAACTGCGTCCCACGGGCGACGTTGCTGTCCACCCAGATTTTTCCACCCATCATTCCCACCAGGCGCTTCGAAATAGTCAGGCCCAGGCCGGTGCCGCCGTACCTTCGTGTTGTGGACGTGTCGGCCTGGGTAAAGGGATCAAAAATTACGTTCTGCTTTTCTGGTAGGATCCCAATTCCTGTATCCGACACCGTAAAGTGCAAAGTACAGCTCCCGCTGTCCTGGGCGTCAGTTTGAACTTGCAGAGCCACTTCCCCTTCACTCGTAAACTTGATCGCGTTACCCAGGAGATTTAGCAGAATTTGGCGTAGCCGGCTCGAATCGCCATTCACAACCTCCGCCACGTCGGGAGCAATTTCGCAAAGCAGCTCCAACCTCTTTTCGTCCGCCCGCACTGTGAGTGTTTTCAGTGTTGCTTCCAGACAATCGCGCAGATTGAAATCGATCGCTTCCAGCTCGATCCTGCCCGCGTCGATCTTCGAAAAATCAAGGATGTCGTTGATTACGGTGAGGAGAGAATCCGCAGACATTTTGACTGTCTCCAAGTATTCTCGTTGCTCCGCGTTGAGTTCCGTCTCGAGGGTTAGGTCCGTCATTCCTATGACACCGTTAAGCGGAGTGCGGATTTCATGGCTCATGTTCGCCACGAATTCACTCTTCGCTCGATTCGCCGCCTCCGCGCTTTCCTTAGCCTTGTGAAGTTCGTGGCGGGAAAGTTCCAGTGCCTCCAACATGCGGTTTATGCCCGCGCCCAGTCCGGCAATTTCGTCGCGGCCTTGCTGGGGAATACGCGCTGAGAGGTCGCCGCTGGCACCAATGGCGGCGACGCCGTCGCTCAGCCGGATAACACGAGACTGCACCAAGGTTTCCATGAGTAACATGGTTACCAGACCAAACATGAATCCCGCCATGAGCAACGACACCAGGAAATGGAACAAGCTGACTTTCCCCTGCTGCATTATTTTTCTTGGCATGACTGCGCGCAGAATCAGATCGTCTTTTCCATAGATATCGTCGATCAGTCCATATCCGGCGATATCGTTGGAATTGAGCGGACGCAGCAAGGTAGGCGAGGACGCAGTGAGCGCAGCGCGCGCGGATTCAATGTCGTTCGGCAACCCGGCCTCATCGAGGCGGTGCAGGGTGAAGGCAAGGTGGGAGATGCCGGCGAGGCGCGCGACCTCCGCGGCATTCAGACGGCGTCCCGCAATGAACGTGCCGCGTATCGGGCCCCGGCTTTGGCTGTCGATAATGGGTTGCGAATCAATCAGCACTGGGCCGGAGGTAAGCAGCGCTATTCCCAGCACCTTGCTCCCAGGATGGGTGTGATGCATCAGAAGCGAGCCGGGTGCAAGATGCGCCCAGAGACCTTGCGGAATCTCCGACGCTCTTCCCGCCACAGGGTCATAGGCCTTGGCAAACACCTGCCGGCCATGGGGATCGAAGATCAGAACGAAGTCAATCCGCAAACGCGGAAACCACGGATCTGGGAATTCGCTGGTCGGAAGGTCGGGTTTTCTGCCCTCAAGGTATGCGCAGGTATCGTCCCAGGCGGCGTAATCACTGGTGGCGTTGTCGAGCGTGGCGAGGTCGTCGTTTAAGACAGCGGTGGCGCGCGCGACATTCTGGCGCGTGTCATCGGCTTCGAGGGTTGCAAAACTGCGCATCATAGAAACCCGCGCCACGGAGTACAGGATCGCGATCAGGCTCACCAGGGAGAGAGCAACGCTGAGCAACGTTCTTGTGCGCAATTTCATCGGGTTTAATTAGTCCTTTTGCACGCATTGACCATATGGCGATTCCCATCGCCGTCAGACTCTTCGTTCCTCCACGGTTGATTGCGCAACTGAAGGTCGGACTCTTCCTTTAGTTGAGGATTCCTGTGCATACGTCCAAATCTACTGCCTGCTGCAGTGGTTCCAGAATCTTCATCTGAAAGTCGTTCTCAAGGATAACTCCCGATAACGCACCAGCAGTGACCAACCAATTGCTGGAGGGAAGCCGACTCAACGGTCCGCAGACCCCGAACGTGAATATCGCAATTTGTCGCAGCCTATGCGATGTCACACGATGACGACGTTGAGGTGCCAATGCGTGGAGTCATGTTGATGGCGGATGTGCATCGTCCGCAGGAGCCCGTTCAACCATAAGGCCGCGACAGCATAGAACCAGCCCCGCGGCCGGATACCACGCGCTGTATCCAAGCTTGGACAACATGATGACTTCGGTTTGATTGAGAAGAGATACAACAACACAAATATCACGCAGAAAATCGCATGACGTGCGAAAATGCGGCGTTCAAGAGCATGCAAGCCTTCGCCGGTTCTGGCAAGTTCTTTTTCAGCGCGCTGGGATTCTGTTCTCATCAACCCCTCCAACTGCTTGTAGCCCATGCACGGAAGGCCGTACGACGATTCGAACCGACCGATCCATAACCTGACCCTATTTAGATCGGCCCCGTTGCGAAGGGTGGTAAGTGTTCCCAAGGAGCTGGGGATGCCTAACCCTTTCTTGCGCGACGGTTTCTGAAACGCCCGTCTGCAGCAAACGAGCGAATTGGGCGGCGGCCACGGGACGGCTAAAGAGGTAGCCTTGTCCTTCCATACAGTGCCACGACTGAAGAAGGGCCAGCTGTTCATGCGTTTCGATGCCCTCGGCAATCACCCGCTGTTTGAGGTTCTTGCCCATATCAATTATGGCCCTGACAATGGCTGAGTCATTCGGATCGCCAGAGATCTGGCGGACAAAGGACTGGTCAATTTTTAAGACGTCAATGGGAAACTGCCGAAGATAGCTGAGGCTGGAATAGCCGGTTCCGAAGTCATCCACTGCGAGATGCACTCCCATCCGTTTGAGTTCTTGAAGCACGGAGGCCGTGGATTTGGCATTCTGCATAAGGACGCCCTCGGTAAGCTCGAGGTCGAGATAGCGCGCTTCCAAGCCGGTTTCTCTGAGAGTGGTGCTAACCTCGTCGAGAAAAGTCTTCGAGCGGAATTCGGTGGCAGACACATTGACGGAGACCCGCTTGAACGGCAGGCCCGCGTTTTGCCATTCGCGCGCTTGTGTACATGCTTCGCGCAGCACCCACCGGCCGATTGGGAGAATCAGACCGCAATCTTCGGCGATGGGCACGAACTGGGCCGGGGAAACAAGCCCTCGATCCGGGTGCTGCCAACGTATCAATGCTTCGGCTCCGGTGATCTGCCCGGTGAAGAGATTTACCTTCGGCTGATAATGCAGTAAGAACTCGCCTCGCTCGAGCGCGTGGCGCAGGCTGCCTTCGAGCGATTGCCGCTCCATGGCGTGCCGGTTCATTTCCGGCTTGAAGAACTGGAAATTATTGCGCCCGCTTTCCTTGGCGTGATACATCGCCCTGTCCGCATTCTTGATTAGAGTTTCGGCATCCTCTCCGTCGCCAGGGTAGATGCTGATCCCGATGCTGCCAGCGATGTCCAGGTCATGCCCCTCAATTGAGTGCGGTACAGCGAGCGAAAGAAGTATCTTTCTTGCGCTGGTGGTCGCGTCTTCCGGATGGCTGAGCTCCGAAAGCAGGATCACAAATTCATCTCCGCCCTGGCGGCTGACGGTGTCGGAGTTGCGAACGCCGGCTAGCAATCGTTTGGAAACGGACTGAAGAAGTTGGTCGCCGACCGCATGCCCCAGCGAATCGTTGATGTATTTGAAACGGTCCAAGTCCACAAACAGCACGGCCAGGGGTCGCTGCTGGCGGCGAGCCAGGGAAATCGCCTGAGAGATCCGGTCGTTCAGCAGCATGCGATTGGGCAGGTTCGTAACCACATCGTGCTGCGCGGAGTGCGTCATTTGGTGCGACATGGCCCGTACCGCGCTCACATCGTGGAAAACAATCACCGCTCCAATAACGCGGCCCGCCCGGTCGTGGATGGGCGCGGCGGAATCTTCAATGGCCGATTCAAATGCATCGCGACGGATGAGGACACAGTCCACAGTCAGCCCGACCGTCCGATTTTGCGCCACGGCCATCTCCATGGGATCTCGAGCTGGCTTCCGCGTGGCACCATCAATAATTTGGAAGACTTCGCCGAGTGGTTTGCCGATGGCTTCTTCGCGGGGCCAACCGGTCATAGATTCTGCAACAAGATTGAGATAGGTGATGTTGCCGGAAATGTCAGTGCAGAGAACGGCGTCGCCAATCGAGTTGAGGGTGACCAGGGCACGTTCTTTTTCCACGTACAGCGCATCTTCGACGGCCTTGCGTTCGACCGCGTTGCACAGTGCTCGCGGCAATGAATAGCTATCAAGATGGCCCGGCAAGAGATAGTCCTGCGCGCCGCGTCCCACCGCTTCTTTCGCAAGCGCCTCGTTGGCGTTGCCGCCGAGGATCAGTATCGGTACGTCGGGGGCGGCGGCGAACAGCTTATCGAACGTCTCGATACCCTGACTATCAGGCAGGGACAACTCGAGCAAGACAGCGGCAATTCCTTTTTTACTCAGGCTAGCAAGACCGTCAGAAAGCTGTCGGACCCATTCCACTTCGAACGAGCTGCCGCCCGCCACCGTGAGCGCCGTGCGAATCTCTTCGGCACCGGCCGGATCGTTTTCAATCAGAAGTATTTTCAGGGACGGGATGGGCGAAGTCATGGATGGTCTCATCGCAGCACAATCGCTTCCTGACTTAATTTGAACCACTCCTGCAACGCCGGAACGGCGCGAAATGTCTTTGAATTTACTTTCGCCGGAGCGGTCATCCAATAAACCGTCACGCTGTTTGTCAGGCTGTCGATGCACATGCGCTGGTGGGTTTGCGTGCTCATGTCCACCGTGCGTTTTCTGAACCACAGTACGTTGCCTTCTCTGGATTCACTCACCTTGATGAAGCCGCCCTCGCGGGCAGCCGTCTGAAATGCTTGCAGCCTCACCATAGTCACTTCTTTCCGTGCTTATAATGCGCCTGATGTTTTTTGACTGCTTTCTTAAGTCTCCGAACTGCAAAATTCCACGCCAACTCCGGAGCCTTCGCTCGGAATGTCTTGCCATTCATCGTGGTGTGAATCGGCCGCCGAGGACGGTTTCGCTTCGCAGTGTTTCTCCGATTCGCCTAGCATTCGCGGTAGTGCATGAATGCGTTGGCCTACAAATACCAAGTGCGTCTTAACAACGTGAACCCCTCCCGACGGCGTATTCGTGAATTTTGAGAGTAGACCACTTGTCAGCGGAGAATGCCTAAGTGAGAACATGAGCAAAATCCCCAATCCGTGGCACGTTGTCTCTGCCTAAGTGCGTCGGCGAGATGAGTTCGTTTTTCTCGCTGAAGATCGCGTTCGTATTCCGACGACCTAGACATTCATAGTAAATGCCGGGGTAGCAGTCCCTTCCATGCGCGACTGCCCCCCGGCATAATCCGAGTCAACTGGCGTCGAGTTTATCGAGAATTCATCAGCGATGTCTGTTCAAAATGACACAAATGGTACTAGTCTAGTACTATCATTATATTATGGGATACGTAAGTAAAATAGACTAGGTAGGCGTGGGTGCTCAGCAAAACGATCAAGCTTTTGACTTCTTAAGGCCAGCATCGCCGAACCAACAATGTGGGCGCCGGCAAGGCATAGAGCTAAAAAAAAGAGAGAAAAACTGGAGTTGAGCATTAACCATGCGATTCACATCAGACGATACACTTCGACGCTAGCAACGCGGCTGACGCCGGCCCCAGGGTTCAAGCCGCTTTGCGGTCTGCGTGACGGCCACGGGAGAAAAGCTGGATGCCTGCCAAACCAACTAATGCGCCCCCGATCTCTGCTGTAATGACTTGGCGTCTTCCTTCATCGATTGGAAGCGAGCTATAGTAACGACGTCGAAATCGCGATCATTTCACGGGGCTGTTAACCGGAGCGGTCGCGGGGCTCGTGACGATGGCCTATTCAAGGAAAGCGAACTGGGCTGCACGTCCAGCAGTATCCGTCGCTCTGCGCTATGGATTGGCGGTGGTTTCGGTCGCCGTGGCGTTCGTTCTGACAAGCGTGTGGCTGCGCTATTCCGATTCGCCCCTTCCGTTCACCGGATTTGCATTGTCGGCGATTGGCATCACGTTTTGGAAAGCCCGGACCAGGCCCGGTCTTCTCGCAGCTTTCCTTGCAACACTTGTTCGCAGCTATTTCTTTGCGCCTGTAACCACGGTCATTGCGAGGATGCTTTACGATTCGCTGTTTCTGCTCTTTGCGTTATTGATGATTTGGATAACGCGATCCAGGAATGAGCTGGAGGAGAAGGTCACGGAACGAACTGCTGAACTCATCGCGGTTAACGACAAGCTGAAAATTGAGATTGCCGAGCGCAAGCGTGCCGAGGTTGAACTTCGGCTGATCATCGACACCGTCCCGATCATCGTCTGGCGCAAATTGTCCGACGGCTCGGCTGACTTATTCAATCAAGAATTCCGGAAATATACCGGTTTATCTGGGGAGGAAGGGCTGGGCTGGGACTGGATCAATGTGTTTCATCCAGACGACCGTTTGACGGAGGAATGGCACGCGGATTTTGCGGCCGGCAAGCCGTTCGAGAAGGAGGCCCGCCTCCGCCGCGCGGATGGTGAATATCGCTGGTTCCTGGTTCGTGCTGTGCCGGTAAAGGACGATCGGGGCAAACTCGTCAAATGGTTTGGATTAAGCATCGACGTCGACGATTTGAAAAAGGCCGAAGATCGCATTCGGCTCATTATCAACACGATTCCCACGCTGGCCTGGAGCCTTCGACCTGACGGCATCGTGGATTTCGTCAATCAGCGCTGGCTGGAGTATACCGGCCTTACCTTGGAGCAGGAGCTTGCGGAGCCGACGCGTCCGGTACACCCCGAAGACCTCGCACGTGTCATGGAAAAGTGGCGCGCGGATATGGCCGCCGGGGAACCGTCTGAGGATGAAATACGTTTGCAGCGGGCGGATGAAGCCTATCGCTGGTTCCTGGTTCGAACAGCGCCACTGCGCGACGAGCGAGGGAACGTCGTCAAGTGGTTCGGCATATCGATCGATATTGACGACCGCAAGAGGGTGGAAAGCCAGATACAGTTGCTGCTCGATGCCATCCCGCAGCAAATCTGGAGCGGGCCGCCGGACGGCACACTTGACTATTGCAATGCGCGCTGGCGCTCGTTTACGGGGCTTGAGCTGGAAGAATTGCGAGGGGCAGGCTGGCAACGCACGCTTCATCCCGACGACCGTGAGCGAGTCTTGAAAGCTTGGCACGAGTCGGTAACAAATGCCACACCTTACGAGCAGGAAGAACGTCACCGCCGCGCCGACGGACAGTATCGCTGGTTTCTGACGCGCGGCGTGCCATTGCGAGGCACTGACGGACGGATCGTCCGATGGTATGGGACGAACACCGATATTGAAGATCGCAAGCACGCAGAGGAGGAGCTGCAGCGTCTCTCCGGAGAGCTTCTGCAGTCGCAGGATGAGGAGCAACGGAGAATTTCAAGGGACCTGCATGACTCCACTGGCCAGGACCTCGCAGCCCTGACAGCCGATTTATCGCAACTCGGAGCTTCAATCCCGTCGTCCGCCCGGAAGTTGCGCGCTTTGGCGTCCCGGTGCCAAGAATTGGCGGAAAAGTGCATCCGCGAGGTCCGCACGCTGTCGTACTTGATTTTTCCGCCGATGTTGGACGAAACAGGGCTGGCTGATGCGATTCGTCACTTCCTAGGGGGCTTCGCGGATCGTAGCGGAATCAAGGTGGGACTGGAAGTGAATGCGCATTTTACGCGGATGAGAGGAGACATCGAATTGGCTTTGTTTAGGGTAGTCCAGGAGAGTCTGACGAACGTCCATCGTCATTCGGGAAGTCTCCGGGCCAAGATACTTCTGGACCGCGGATCGAATTACGTGACAGTGGAAGTTAGCGATACGGGTCAAGGAACGTCCGGTAGGAATCTCAAAACCAATAGAGGAATGCCGTTTCAGATCGGGGTCGGCATTTCCAGCATGACAGAGCGAGTGAAGCTCGTCGGGGGCCGCCTGGATATTATCTCAGGAACCAGCGGCACAACGGTGCGGGCAACGATTCCGGTCGTTGCCGAGGGAGACGAAGAGGGTACCAAATCAAATGCCTGATGTCCGATGACTGGCGTTTGTCAGGCCGATAAGTGGGAAGCTACGTCAGATCTTGAGCCACTGGAGAGTTGTCCCCTGAGGGCAGGCGCTACGTGGAACTACGTACGGGATTTAGGTGCTTTACGGCAATACGTAATAATGCAATTCTTTATACGCATAATGGTTGACATAATTAATTTACTATAAAAGATAGGAGCTTGTGGTTCCGCAAGACCTTCATCAGCCCTGGGACGGTTTTTTGAATATTTGCTGCCTCAGTTCCAACAGGCAATATTCTCCAGCCCCCATTTTCAGCTCATTCCTCGCACTTAACGCCAACCGATTGAGGGTTAAGGAGCTCGGGCAATGAACAAGATCAGGGTTCTAATTGCCGACGATCACGAGCTAATAAGGCAGGGTATTCGAGCAATCCTGCATTCGGATCGCAAGGCTCTGGTCGTCGGAGAAGCCGTTACCGGGCTACAGGCGGTAGAACAATCACAGAGGCTGCATCCTGACGTGGTCATTATGGACCTCATGATGCCAGAACTTGATGGTATCGAGGCGACTCGTCGCATCCGTGGTGCCAGTCCGAACACTCGCGTCATTGTCTTGACGATGCATAATTCAGAAATTATGGTCCGTAGAGTGCTGAACGCAGGCTCCAGCGGGTACGTCTTGAAGTCCGAACTGGCCAGCAAGCTCAAAACGGCTTTGCGAGTGGTAAGCCGAGGTAAACGTTATTTGAGTCATCAAATAGCTGAAGTGCTCATGAATCGATGCTTACAGGGGACCACGCTGGGCGATGAACCACCGCCAGGTTTAACGAATCGCGAGCAGGAAGTGTCGCAACTTTTGTCATTGGGCAAGAGTAGCAAGGAAATAGGTGAAATTCTAAAGATCACGGTTAGGACCGTGGACACGCACCGCGCCAATATCATGCGCAAGTTGAATGTGCACAGCGTCACGGAGCTCCTTCACAAGCATTCGCAAATAAGCTCATTGGGATTTGAACCGGTCCGGAGATACAAGGGAAATCCTGAGTGTGGAGGATCTTAATCGGAATTGTAGGATCTCCGGACCATCTGCGGGACCCTCAAGAATTGTTGAACTGTGCCGACAAGAATACCAATCAAAGGCAAACCGCCGCGATCGCGTTACCCTCGCCAGTGCACCCAGCCAAGGATCAATCCTGGTCTAATTCGTGATTCCAATCAAATCGTGGTATGCGAGCCTGAACTCTCGCCTCGCCTCCCGCTTTCATTCACTGCCCATGATCTTCGCGGACCATTGACTGACCGAAACGAGGGAGTGTATGAGCGACTGAATCCTGAAAGAAGATATTTGAAATTCACAATGAGCGGCTCGAGCCTTGCGAACGGATAGAACCAGCGAAAAGCCTGTTCAGCGAAGCGTCACGCCACTTACGGGTGACAATACCAGGGAGGGTCTCGGCCCCCACAATTCCAATTGCATTACATATTCCGTTTGGCCCCGGGTAAACCCAAAGCCACTAAGGACGGGCCACGGCGGAAGATAGTGCTGCTCGTCCACAATGATTGTGCCGGCCTCTGTGTTAATTGCGGCACAAATGTCTCGCATCGTTTTCAAAACAAAGAACGCGCGGAGGCTCATTTCGGAGCAAACAGAAATGGCAAACACTTTAGCGTCCCCGAAAGACTTTCTCGAGGAGCGGCACCTATGGATTCGAGCAGACTCCGTTCTCCGTGACGGCGGTGATGAAGGTCCAAGACGAATTGCATTCGACCATTCCCCCTCCCCGCAATATCGAGAGCGGTTCTAGCTGGCGGGCCTGAGTACGGGGTGTCTGTCCGAGGAAGTCTGGCTCACCGTCATAGCCCGCAACGATAAGAATCGGCGTTTCGCTGCGGCCAGGCGACCGGACGGCTCCAGCGTGTCCTCGCGATCTGATGTTTTCTTGCGAAGAAGCGCGCAAACTTCATGCAACGACTTCAGACCGCATGTGGGACGCTGGGTACGATTTTTTGCCAAAAGAGCTGCTGTTTGGAATGGACATACAAACCTGCCGTTTCCTGCGTACCTTTCATCTCTCGTGTGATACTTCCGGGATCTTGTGCTTACGGTCCAGAATGTTCCGCATCATTTGGCTGAGCTTTCGAAGACTGAACGGTTTCTGCAGGAACATCGCTCTCTTGTCGAGGTGAGTGACCAGAGATTCTGCTTCGCCGGCGTAACCGCTGGTAAAGATCACATCAATCCCGGGCTTGATCTTTGCTAATTCCGGATAGGCTCGCAGGCCACCTTGGGATGGCATCACAATATCCATGACTACCACATCGATTTCATCGACGTTTTCCTTGAACAGATCGACGGCCTGCTTACCATCGGACGCGGTGATCACGCGATAACCAAGACTCTGCAGCATTTCCCGAACCGACTCTCGCAGCCCATCATCATCTTCTGCCAGCAAGATCGTCTCTGAGCCCTTGAGCGCTTGACCGTCGCAGACGAATTCTCGCGGCTCGTGATCGCCGGCCTCCGCAGGAAAATAGACTCGAAACGAAGATCCCTTGCCAAGTTTGCTGTCGACGTAAATGAATCCGCCATGCTGCTTGACAATTCCATACACGGTGGACAGTCCAAGCCCGGTGCCCTTCCCCATCTCCTTTGTAGTGAAAAAGGGTTCGAAAATACGCTCCGCAGTAGCATCATCCATTCCGACCCCGGTGTCGCTCACCGTCATGAGTACGTAGTTTCCCGGCGTGGCCTGCACCTGGGCACCGGCCCCGCTAAGGTCCTCTCCTATGTCAACGTTGGCAGTTTCTATTTTCAGTTGCCCCGCTGCCGGCATTGCGTCCCGTGCATTCAAGCACAAGTTCGTGAACACTTGTTGCAGCTGAGTAGGATCGGCGTGAATCACCTGGAGATCGGGCGCCTCCACAATTCGGACGTCAAGATTCTCTCCAATGATTTTTCCCAGAAAACTCATCTCTTCTCGGATAAAAAGATTGAGGTTGACTTTGCGGGGCTGCAATATTTGCCGCCGTCCAAACGCCAGCAACTGGGAAGTCAAT
>Ga0073928_10002829_pt1 | contig 28680 bp, 25 predicted proteins | sample PaiPotPPA55metaG_FD_76969 | JGI IMG/M metagenome (GOLD analysis project Ga0073928, IMG submission 76969) | Iron sulfur acid spring bacterial and archeal communities from Banff, Canada, to study Microbial Dark Matter (Phase II) - Paint Pots PPA... ...
ATTACAGTCCGCCAATCGGCACCAGAACTCGATTTCTCGAAAACCCGATTTGAGATCCTTACTCGAAAGATAGCTTTTGATTCTTTCTACGCCATGCGTGGCAATCCAGGGACTGCAAATAAAGAGCTTAGACTCTGCGTTCCCCACGAGACTTTCGAGAATATTCCATGAGGGCCTAATAACCTCTGTCATGTGAAATATCGTGAAACCGTTTTCGGAACCAGCACGGCTTGTTACTTTGTGATGGGTATGGGGCCGGGTCCTCAGTATTCACATCGTTGAGCTACGGCGAGCGTAGTCGAGACAGCATCTGACGCAGGCCTTCAAAGTCGTCTTTGACGATTTCTTCGAAACCGCGCGGAGCCAACTTGTCGCCGATATAGAAAAGCATATCGGCGACTTCGTTCTTCCATCGCTTCATTGCATTATAGAGTTTTAGGTCGGCATCGCCGAGTTGGCCGACGCATTTTTCCATGGCCTCAAACTCCTCTTGCCAGTGTTTGGCATGCGCCGCGCGCTGACGCCAGGTACCTATCTCAGCATCGTCTAGCACTAGAGGGATGATGCGTCGTAAAAACTCCTCTTTTTCGCCCCGGCACTGGCGATAAATGTCGTAAAGCTCGCTGATGCAATTCGGAGAGTGGAGGTATTTAGAGCTAAGGACGACGATTATTAGGTTGCCTTGGGCGAGCGTGCTCATGAATGTGGAAATAATGTCGCCGTATTTCAGCACGGCTTTGTCGCGGACTACACGCCAATGATCATTCTCAAGGACTTGGCACATGCGCTCGACCAATTCTTGGCGCTCGCGATCTTGTCTGGGTGCTTCGGAGGAAATAGATCCCCAGGCATACGAGATCCAGACCTCCAACTCATCCTTGGCCTCGCTGCCATTGCCTGATGGCGAGGCATCGCTTTGTGGTTCGATTGCCGCAGGAAGATAGTTGGCATAGAAAGAGAGATTCGATAACAGACGTCCATGAATTTCGTCGACTCGGTCGGCTGTAGCTCGTTCCTGGCCGTGATAGCTGGGCGGCACAGCAGAAGTCCTTTGTAGCTGGCATTTTTCTGGTATTTCTTTCACGATGTTGCCGAGGCTCCGCACGTCTCCTAGAACTGCCTTCGAAAAGGATTGTGGCACGTTTGAGAATATGGACGCCGAGGCTTCGTCGGCAAAAATCCGTAAAAAGTCGACGACCTTTCTAAGATTGCGGCGGATGGCTACAGTTTCATCGTACTTGCCTCGATCGATACCCTTAGCTTGCATGTCTTCGAGTGGGGTATCTGTATCCGGCAATCGATCAAAGGCGTCACAGAGGCTTTTTATTGCGGATCCTATCTCCTCCATAGTTTTAGCTCGCGGCATCAATAAGATGCGCTCCATGTCTTCAGGGAGCCCAATCTGGTGCCACCGATCATAGAGCTTAGTTACTAACCTGCATCAGGGAAAAGCAATGCTTCGCCGTTGTGAAAGAGCCAATCTATAGAATGAATTCGGATGTTCAGGTCGCGCGCATACTGCCGGCGACGAACTCTTGAGGATTCCGCTGGTTCTCTTCTGCCGAGCAGAATCAGGCCCGGCGGGACCGGATCAATATCGTAGAGGCCCAACCCGTTGTCGTCGCGTGATCGCCGTGCATAGTCGAGGTTCACAGTAAGCCAGGAGCGCCAATCAGCGATTTGACGGATTGCGTGGTTCAGAGCTTTGCTTGGATCGCCGTTTTTGTTGAACATACGCCGAGTTGGACTCTCGAGTTCTACAATCGTCCACTCGTATCCGAGAGAGCTCTTCTCGCCAATAATGAAATCGGCCACATGCTCTACGCCGAGCTCCTTCTGGGGTATAACCCATCTACCGTGGCCACCGCCCAAAGCTCTAGCTAAGAGGACAGGATGCTCCTGAAGAACTAATTGGACCGCCCGTTCATTGCTCGCGGTTTGGAGGCAGTTTCTTAATGCAGCTTCCGCCGGAGTCTGGCTCACACGCCATCTAACTCCAAATTTAGCCAGTGGACCTTTGTATGGCAGAACTCCTTTGGTGATATTCAGTACAGAAGTCTTTTTCAATTTGTGGTTCAGCCGAGGCACGCCGCCGATGGTAGTTGTTCCCTAATAGCGAATTCGCTCGACATCTTCCCTGAGCACGATCTGCTGCCGGCGATCGTAAAGCTTGGTTGTGCGGCTGTCCGCGTGATCGGCGATGTTTTGCGCTCCCTCGAGCGTTCCGCCTTCCTCGAGAAAGCGAGTGAGTCCGCTCGCACGGAAAGAGTGAGGCGAGTAAGTACCAACAATCCCAGCCTGCGCTAGGCGGCGTTTCAGCATTCGGGCGGCATCAATCCGCGTCATCGGTCGAGTACCAAGCTCTCGGCTGTTGCCGCGGGTCGTGGGAAAGAGCGGCCCAGCGGGATTGGCACGTAGTCCGGAACTATCGAGATAGGCGTCAAGGATGTCTTCGAGCAGGTGATGAACGGGAAATTCCTTCTCCTTACCGCCTTTGGTGCGGAGCCGGACGACGGATCGTTTTCCATTCTGAAAGTAGTCTTGCACTCTTAGGCTCACTACGGCGCCGATGCGGCTGCAGGTGTAAGCAAGAGCGGCAAGTAGCGCCTTGTCGCGGTGATCGACGACGCTATAGGCTTCGATTGAATCCAAAACCTGCCGGACCTCGTCGCGCGCGAAAGCCGGCGTTTTGCCTTCCTTACGGGAGAAGCGCTGCGTCTTGACCTCGCGGGCTGGGTTCATCGCCAGAATGCCTTTCTCTGTCAGGTAGCCAAAAAACATCCGGATTGCGGCCATGTGCTGTTTGATGGTCGGTGCCGAGCCAGGATGTTGTTCGATGTAAGCGGCAACCGTGATGGGCTCGATGTCTTCCAAGTGGCGAAACCCGCCGCGTTCGCACCAAGCCAGGAACTGGCCGATGGCATGATAGTAGGCAATTCGAGTGTTTTTGTTCCGGATCGGGACCGTGAAGAATTCGAAAAACCGCTTGGTGGCTTCGGGACCAACGTCGGCGACCAAAGCCGGAACTTGGAAGGATTCGGCTCTGGCCAGGGTTAAGGCGCGATCAGGCATCGACCGGGACAGTATCAGAAGCTTCCAAAAGTAGCCAGAATGTTATGATACATAAAAGGGGTTATGTATCATAATATTAGGGGGGGCTAATTCTAGCCTGCTGCCACCTTGCGAATGATTTGGCATAGAATTTTGATCGTATTTGGCACAATCGAGAGCTCTTCGCCAAAGCACTACGGGTGATACTGGCATGGTTGGATCAATCGACTCGTGAACGTAAGGCTCGTCTCAGAATGAGATGAGCCGTTTCAGTTTGAGACAGCGCTTCTTTGCCGCCCAGAATCCAGGCTGATCGCGCTAGCGGAGGGTGTCCTGTGTTTTCTTGGCATGCAACTTGCAGATTCAAGCTTCAGCAAATCCCCAGAACAGATGCACGCGCTCTTCCAGCAACTTCGATACACCTTGCGGCTTTTGCGCAAATCGCCGGGTTTCACCATTACCGCTGTCTTGATCTTGAGCTTCGGCATCGGCGTCAATACTGCGATCTTCAGTCTACTGGATGCGGCGGTGTTAAAGCCGTTACCGTTTCCGGATCCCGATCGTCTGGTTGAAGTCTGCACTCCGTACCAGAAAGAGTCGTTCCATTGGATGGATTATCCCGACTATCTCGACCTGGCGGCGGCGCAACACTCGTTCGAAAGCCTGGCGGCCCTTTCGGTTCCGCAGGCGCTTGATCTTGGGGGAACGAACGTGGCCCAACAAGTTCGAGCCTTCTTTGTCTCACCGGGCTTGGCCAAGGTCACTGGACTCCCAATCACATTGGGGCGCTGGTTTAACGAAGAAGAGGATGTCCCGCACGGGCCATTGGTGGCCGTTCTGAGTGAACCATTCTGGCGCAGCCAGTTTCATTCTGATCCTAATATCGTCGGAAAGAACATCACCCTTAGCGGTTGGAGTTTCCAAATAATCGGCGTTGCTCCAATGCAAGCCTGGGCAACTTGGCACGCCATGGCTTTTGGACTGCCAGTGGCGCAAGTGTATGTACCCACCAACGTGCTCCAAACCGCAATGAAGTGGACCCTTTGGGACCGAAGCAATCATATAGTCGATTGTCTCGGCCGTTTGAAAAAGGGCGTGACCATCGCTCAAGCGCAAGCGGAGCTCGAAACCGTCCATAATAACTTAATTGCTCGATATCCGGATCAAGACGCTGGCTACGGTTTGCGCCTTGAACCAGTTAGCGACCGCGTGGTGGTCGACTATTCACAAACGATTTGGTTGTTAGGGGCAGCCGCCGGCTGCCTGTTGCTGATCTCCTGCGCGAACGTGGCTAATCTTTTGTATGCTCGCGCCGTAGAACGCCGCCAGGAAATGAGTATTCGATCCGCGTTGGGCGGAACTCGCTCCCGGCTTTTAGGACAATTGTTTCTGGAAACCACGTTCTTGTCGCTCCTGGGTGCAACAGCAGGGATTGCGATCGCGTTCGTCAGTGTCGAGATCATCAGGAAATTAGCTCCTCAGGATCTCTACCGTCTAGACGAAGTCAGCATCGACCTGAGAGCCCTTTTGTTCGTTGTCGGCGTAACCCTATCTGTTTCCTTGGTTTCAGGGTTGTTGCCGTCCTTGAGCTTATCAAAGACCGATGTCCCGTCGATGCTCAAGGCCGACGGTGGCCGAACCAATACGATGGGGCGAACTCGGCAAAGGACGCAGGCATTGCTGGTGATTGGGCAAGTCGCGGTGGCGTGCGTGCTGCTGGTCGGAACCGGCTTGTTGACCCGGAGTTTCGTGGCGGCGCAGAACGTCCCACTCGGCTTCAATCCCCATCAAGTGCTGACCGCGGAAATCTCCCTGACGAGTGCGAAATACATATCCGATCTGACCAAGGCGCGGGCGTTCTGGGATGAGGTACTGACGAGGGTACGACAGCTGCCGGGTTTGGAAGCGGCCGCTATGAATTGTGTTCCCCCGTTCCAGAATGGATTCGAGATCATGGTTCCTTTTACTGTCGCTGGACAGCCTGACCCGGGGCAGGCCCATCGCCCGGTTTTAGCATGGCAAATGGTCACCCCGGATTTCTTTCGCACGCTGCAAATCCCGCTGGTGCAAGGGCGTGATTTCACGGCGCACGAACGGAGCGATAGTCAAAAAGTAATCATCGTCGACCAGGAGCTGGCTGAAAAATATTGGCCGGAGAAAAGCGCGATCGGCAAAGTGATCAACCTCTTGGATAATGGCCCCTACACGGTCGTCGGGGTCGCTGCTCACATTCTCTACATCAGTCCGGGTGGTGCGGATAGTGGTCCACCAGCATATGTCGCCACCAACGATTCCGACACTGGCGAAACATTGTTGCTCCGAGCCAAAGGCGATCCAATGGCGTTAGTACCTGAGTTACGCAAAATAATCACTTCGGTCGATCCAGACGTGCCCATCGGCACAATCCGTACTTACGACGAGATGGTCGGCGACAATTTTTCGACCCGGAAACTCGGTGTTCTAATGGTGAGCGTGTTTTCCGGGGCCGCGCTGTTTCTGTCGGCGATCGGGCTGTACGGGATGTTGGCTTATTCCGTTAACCAACGAACCCGAGAAATCGGCATCCGGATCGCCTTGGGAGCGAGTTCGAGCAATATTCTCAGACTGGTAGTTCGGCGAGGATTCGTGATGGTGGGAATCGGCTTGATCATCGGCATCTTGATTGCTCTGGTTTGTAGTCGCTCTATCGAAAGCCTGTTATACGAGGTGCGGGGAGATGATCCGGTTACGCTCGGCGTAGCGGTTCTTGTGCTCAGTATAGCGGGACTGATCGCCTGCCTACTCCCAGCTCGTCGGGCGGTCAAAGTCGATCCTATCGCAGCGCTTCGCCAGTGAGCCAAACCGAATTATTTCGAACGAGATGCATGCCACCCACGGGATCACTGAAAGCGAGCGGCACACGCATTTACATTTCGGCATCATCAAATTGTTTGACGCCTTGGTCACTGCGACGAAGGGAAACGACTCCGAGTGGGCTGCTCGTTTTCAATCAAATGTGTTCTCTCATCGGCTAGAACACTTAAAACAGTGCGTGTTGAAGTTTGATCGAGCGGCTCACCTTCTCGATCGCTGCCTGAGATTGGTTTCACCGCATCTTGAAAAAGAATACGAAATCATGAAGCAAATCGCCAAACAAGAACCAACTGAAAATGCGGCTGAGCCAATGGTAGACCACACGCTCGCTGCAGCTAGGTTAACCGGGTATCAGGGAGTCGCCTTTGATTTGCCGCTCTATTTTGACTTGATGCTGTTCTACCTCCGCATTCAGGCTGATTCGTACACCAGTCTGAGCTCATTTCTTTATCCGCCAGTAGAGAAGCCCGAGATGCGCATCGACGACAAGAGCTTTCGAAGTCACCGCGCTTGGTTTCAAAAACACAAAGACTTCGATGGACCCTACGCTTCGATACTGAATAATCGGTCTGAATGGTTCGAATCGCTATCTGGAGAAGATCCCAAGGGACTTCGGGATGTCCTGGTTCACCACGGCGGCGTAACCAAGTTTGAGTGGGAGAAGCAAAATGCCGACACGCCTTGGAGGATACGTGGAGGCCTTTATCGGAACGATGGAGCGCAAGAAACCGATCTGGTCGAAGCGCTGCGCACGATGACCGCTGGATGGTTCAAATTTCTTGACGCTGTTTATAATCACTTTACGTCGAGAGTTGTCCAAGCCGGATTCTTCTCGCCCGAAAATGTGAAATACATTCCCACGATCTTCTCGCACGGCGGCAAGTTGGACGTTCCATCTCACCGATGGGTGTACCCATCAATCCATACTAAAGAGTGAACACGAACACGATAGTCGAGGTTCCGATCGGAGGTTAGTTCCCTCCCCCTGTTACGCGTTTTTGGGTTACATAAAAGGAGTTATGTCCGATAAGGGTTAGGGGAGACTAATCCATGCGAATTCTCTGGCATAACCACTTGCACTCGATTTGAGCGGAACTTCGCGCGACGAATTCTGACGCCGCCGACTTTGTCGTGCAAAAATTAGCCTAGTCTGGGGTTGTCGGTTCAACGACTCGACTGATAAAATAGCCCCGTAATGAAAGAGTCTAAAATTCGGCTCGCGATAATCTGTGGCGGGAGGTCAACGGAGCATGAGGTCTCCGCGTGCTCGGCGCGGAACGTTTACGACGCTGTCGACAAATCAAAGTACGACATCTCGCTGATCCGGGTCGAGAAATTTGGCGGCTGGAAATTGCTGCACTCCGCTGCCGAGCTCAAAGAGACACCTGGGGTTCAGGACCCCGAAACTTCCTTACCCGCTGTCCAAAGCTCCGTTAGTAGAGAATCCGAGATGCTTCAGACAATAGCGTCAAGTGCTGTTGAACGAGGCTTAGACGTGGTTTTTCCGCTGATACACGGAGCCTTCGGCGAAGATGGTTGTCTACAAGGACTTTTGCGGCTTCTGAACATCCCGTTTGTCGGCGCCAGCGTGCTCGGCTCAGCCATTGGCATGGATAAGGATGTAATGAAACGGCTGCTCAACCATGCGGGGATCCAGACCGCAAGATTTCGTGTCGTCACGCGGCAGACTGCTCGAAGAATCTCTTTCAGCGAATTGCAAGACGAACTCGGTGAATGCTTGTTCATTAAACCAGCGAACACCGGCTCGTCTGTCGGTATATCAAAGGTCATGAACGCCGAGCAATTCGCCCGGTCGCTCACGGAGGCGTTTCGCTTCGATGAAAAAGTGTTGGTTGAGGAAGCTATCATAGGGCACGAGCTCGAATGCGGCGTTATCGGGAATGAGGAGCCACAAGCCTCGGTGGTCGGCGAAGTCATCGTGCACGGTGAGTTTTACTCATACGAGGCAAAGTACGTTGATGAGAATGGAGCGGCCCTCCAGATTCCCGCGCCGCTATCGGCGGAAGTTAGCGAGAGAGTACGGGCACTCTCAATTGCTGCGTTCAAGGTCCTGAACTGCGTTGGTATGGCGCGAGTGGATTTCTTTTTAGCCGATGACGGACGCTTGTTAGTGAACGAGATCAACACAATACCGGGCTTCACGAATATCAGCATGTTTCCCCTGCTATGGGAGGCGACCGGCGTGGGTTACTCTGACCTGATTGATCGATTAATCACGCTGGCGCTAGAGCGACACGCGACGTTGAACCAGCTCAGTTACGAGATTCAAACGGATGTTCCCACAGTGGAGATCCCCGAGTAGCCTTTCGTGGCCCGAGCGCTCTCCACGTTCGACAATCTCTAGCTTTAAATTCTACTCTCTCCGTATCGACGTTCCTTACTTTTCTCTATTTGACAGGCAGTAGATGTTCTAGAAACCAGGAGTAAAGCTCCTGGTTCTCGTAGACATCAAGAATGTCATGGTCGCGGCCGGGTAGCACAGTGAATCGAACGGTGTTGCCCAGGGCTTTCAACGCGTCGATCAGCTCTTGGTCACCGCCAATCGGTACTAGACTATCCTTGGCGCCCTGAAAGGCCCAGATCGGCATGCCTTTAAGTCTAGTCGCCCAAGCGGTCACCGTGAACGGCGCGCTCATCGGTGCGATCGCAGCAAATCGTTCCGGATGACTATACGCTAGATACCAGGTGCCAAACCCACCCATGCTGTGCCCGGTCAGATAGACTCTGGCCGGGTCAACCGCATAGGCCTTCTCCACTTCGTCCAAGAGGGCGATCAAAGCCTCGGTGTCGGTCCAGTATTCTCCCTCGGGACACTGTGGAGAAAGCACGATAAACGGAAAAGATTTGTCTTTCTCAACTAGCGCTGTGAGCCCAAATCCAGGCTCCCTCAGCTTTTCGATATCATCGCCCCGGCGTGATCCCCCGTGAAGATACATAATCAACGGCCATCTTTTTGGTTCGCCGTCGTGATAGCCATCGGGAATGAACAGTAGGTACTTAATGTGTACCGATCGAGCAATAGTGCCCTCAAATTCTTGCCGGTGTTGCCCAGGGGTTGTTTCTGCGAGAGACACGGCGGGCAATACCAAAGTGAGCAATGCAAAAATTAATGGTGTACGCATCGAGGCAGGATTCAACTCACCGATAACGGCCCCGATCGTTCATACAAAGCTAAAGGAGTCGGCTTCGGATAGCGAGACGGTCATTAGAGTTAACATCTGGTTTTCACACCTTTACCTCATATCAGAGGTCTCGGAAATTCTCGCATTTCAGCAACCGAGTAGATCAAACGGCGTGGAGGCTCTTATCCTTCCGAATAGTAGTTGGCTTGTTCTCAGTTATGACAATGTGAGCGTAGATGTTGTGATCAGGTACCTGTCCGAATCATTTAAGATCGTATCCACTCCACCTTAAATTCCGAGAAAGCTTTACTACGGTCTTGGTTATACGTTCAATACTCGCGCCCCAACATTTGCGGGCTTCATCTTCATTACGTCCGTAGCCACTTACTCTCACCAGCAATCCCCAGGGCGAGGCGGCTCCAATCAAACCACGAAGGCGCCGCAACTCGATCTCAACTCCCGACCACCAGCGCTGGCAGCCTTCCATGGCTTGCAGGAAGTGACCGCTAAGAACCAATGCATTTTCAGGGCGATCATTCAGGGCGATGTCAGTAAAGATAACATCGAAATACGACCCCACCTGGACGGTAGCGACGTCTTGCCCCTGCGCAGGGGAAAAAGCTTTTTCGCACCCGACCGTTTCAATCGGCGACTGCGACGCATTTGCCGCGGCTAGAAAAGCAGCCATCTCCGGCCAGTCAACTGCTTCAGGGATCAATCCCAGGGTTGGCAGGTTATCCTTGATTCGCAGGTATCCGTGATTGCGATGACCACCACCGTGATCTATCGGCGGATAGGGAACCGCTGGACCCCACCCGCTTCCTATCCAAACGCCACGACATGGCTCGCTCCAAAGCCGAATGGGTGTAGGAGGTGGGCCGGTAAGACTGCGATGGGCTTGCCACTGCGATAGGATTTCTTCAACCAGGCTTGATGGTTCCATAAGTAAAGGGGATTATGCTTTATTCGCGGATTTCTCTCTCATCCGTCTGAAGAGAGCAGCTTGTTCAATCGCGTCATCCAACGCGTTGTGGGTATGAGGCCGTGATACTTCTTTAAACTCGGACGCGATCCGGCTCGACCGGGAGTCTTGCCATGTGCACCCAGTAAGGCCCATGTAATAGGACTTAATGTCGATCCCGCCGAATCCGAAGGGGTTCTCGCCAATGTACTGATGAAAGTAGAAGTTAACGAAAGCCCAATCGAACACAGCGTTGAAGCCTACGAATACGGCCTTCCCTCTTTTTCCAGTGAAACCAACCCAGTCGCGAAATGCGGCCATGGCTTCCTTCGGAGGACGTCCGGTCCTATGGAAATCCTGTAATGTGCGACCGATTATCTTCATTGCATCGGGCACCCACTTGTCATTCACTGGCATGAACTCCACGTAGAAAGTAGCTTGCGGATCGTCCACAGCTACCGCGCCAAGCGAAAGCATGCTGTATGTCGCCGGAATCGGGCCGGCTGCTTCAATATCAACAGATATGTAAACTTCTCGCACAGCACCTCCGCGAGGCGATTAAGCCGCCTTAACAATGGGTGGCCTACTAATGTTCTTCTCCCAGAACTCAATAAGGGCTTTTCTACTCTCCGGAGCAGAATCGCCGGGCTTCCAGAAGTGACACGGTATCATTTCCTGGTCAAACGGTAGGTGCGTTCCCTCCTCGGCCGTTACTAGGACGCGATTGCTATTACCAAGAGCGTATCCAAGTTCGATGAAGCAGTTCGGCCGTTCGCCAGTAACGTCAACGATCGCTAGCGATGAAAAGTGCAAACTCTCAAAAATACCAACGTTAATAAACGCATAATCGCTTTTGTCCGTGCCGATCTCAATACGGGTCATTCCCATTTGGTCAACGACTGGGTCAACAACATTGCGGAAGAACGATTCAACCAGCTCGAACTTGGTATGGCCCGGGTTCAGAAGGCGAACGTAAAATACACTCGGTCGCGCGAGCTTCGACAGCAGAGTGGCAGTTCGATTTGCAACGGCAGATGGCGGGACATTGCCATTTCGGGTCGTGATATCTGCAAGAGCGGCGCCTTCCGTATTTGCGAATGACGAACTGAAGCGGAAGAAGCGATTAGGCTCGGCGCGAGCCCCTTTGGCCAAGCGCTGCGCCCCGCCCGTTCCGTCATCTCTGCTTGCCCCCAGGACCAGATCCAGGGGGATCACTGCTTCCGACGAGCAAGGTACATACTGGCCGAGTGCTCGACTCCCGTACCACCGCCCAGAATAACGAGGACGTCACCGTAAACCGCTTGGCGTTGACGCAAAAAAACGGCCGCCCTGGACCCCGGCATTATCGATTCCACATGGAGCTGGCCACTTCGCAACAGTTCTTCGTATAGTGACCGTCGATCGTCGGGAATTTCCAACTCGGCTTTTTCCGACGAGACTACAACGACGGGCAACCCGTATCTGGGTGGCCACTTTCCAATTCCCTGTCTCAGAGACTCAGCTGCCGTCGCAAGGGCGGTCCAGTCGAAGAGTACACTGGGCGCATCCGGCGTCGAGCCGTTTGGGCGGGGCTCTTTTCCCACCCCTACGACGATTCCGCCGCCAGCTTTCATCACGGTCTTTACGAGATTACTCACGATGTCGTGTGCGTAGCGGACTAGAGAAAGATCAGTTTTTTCACTAGCGGAGCCTGCAATCTGAACCCGCAGACCCAGCAGGGATAGCGCTGGTTCGCCGGCGCTTAGGTCTGTAAAGTTATCTGAGGGCATCATCAGCGGTTGTTCAACGTCGGAGATGGCTGCACTTCTTTCGCAGCATCTATGAAATCGTCCCCGGTTAGTGCCCGGGTGGGAAAGGCCCGGCAAAGCGCATCGGGTAGAAGTTTGGAACGCAAGTCGGAGAATGTAAAACCCGGCAGCCCATCTCGGGGACCCGTTAGCCTCACTAGCTCGTGAATGATATCGTCTGCTACACTCAGTCCCTCCAAATCCATTCGAAAGAGCGCTTCGCGTTCCTGATCGTTTGGGCGGTCGAACTGTTCCGTTCGGGCCGCACGACGGACAATGGCAGGGTCCAACGCCTTCGCTCGGTTTGTGCACAAAAAGACCAGAATGCGGCCGTCGTGTCGACGAAGGTCGTCAATCTTCTGGATTAGCGTGTTAACCGCGACCTTGTCTTCGTGGTGACTCTGACTCGTCTCCCGGGTGGATGCCACGGAGTCTGCTTCATCGATAATCAGGAATGCGAGCCGGGTTCTACCGGCCTGCTTTGCAACGACATCGAAGGCTTGGTTGATAAGCGAGCTCATCTGACCGACCTTTCCCGATCCGCGAACCCGAGTGCTGAGTTTGAAAAGCATTGCCTCCTTACCGGCGTCACGGGCCAGCCTATCGGATACACCTTCGGCCGTGGCGGTCTTGCCTGTACCAACATCGCCAGCAAAGATGACTAACGGATATCTGTCCGAGAGCGCGGCACTCAGCGCTAAAACCCTGTGATGATACTTCTTGCTCCACGTCTTAAGTTGTTCCGGGTCCGCGAGTAGGCGTAAATCGCGATGAAGCCTTTGGTAACGATTCTGAAAACCGATTAGCCTCTTTGAAGAAGCGGCAATTTTGTCATTCGGAAGCTCTACCTCCAGTTCAAAAAAGTCCGCTACCTTAATACCATCGGCTATCGCAAACTCGGCCTCCCGACTGGAGTTAAGCATAGACGCTCTTAATGACCCCCCAGCCACTACTAAGGTAATTGCGATCCGTTGTCCTGGACAAACTAGGAAACGATAGGTCGACGTTTGATGTGGTCCAATCCGGACTTAATCCTTGCATGAATGCCACTCGTTGGGACGGCGTTAGGTCCCACCACTTCTGGTTCCACTGGACAATCACGCTCAGTTCTCCGCCGGGCGTGCAAGGCCACAGATTGTTACCTGGTCGTTGTGCTGTCAGCGTGGACGCATCGATGGAAACCTCATACTTCGCGGCCCGTATTGTTCGGCCAAATGAGTCATTTAGAATAATGTTAGCCTCCAGCAAGTAACCTTTTTGGGCCATCGTCTTGATATCCACGGAATACCGCTTCACTTTTTCGCGCGTGAGCAATCCAGTCGATTGCGCGTTCATATCGAAGTCGGCGGCAATGCAGTCAATTACCTTGCCGATGTCGACCACGCTATACGTCTGCGTTAGTGATTCCGAGTAAGTCATCTGTCACTCCTCGATAACGAACGATCGACCGAATACTTCTTTCCACAGTTCCAGCGTCTGCGTCTTACCGTCGTAGTTCCGCGCATAGCTGAGCGTCTCCCAGGCCTCCTCGCACTTCTGTACAATTGCGGTGCAGTCCTGTTCGGTAATTCTGCGGGCAACATTGTTGTCAGCATTGCAAGGATCGAGTATCACTACCCGACCCTCGGGCAAAGACCCAGGCGTACCGCACTCGTTGGGCACGATCGCGGTTTTCAGCTGAGACTCTGTTATGTATAGAAAAAAACGCAAAAGACCGTCTTCCAGAGAAGGCGGCGCGCCCCTGGTATCCTGAAGATGGCTGACAATCAGTTCGATCGTAAAGGATCTGAGACTTTCATCCAATTCCTGAAAATTTCGCCAGAACTTGAGCAGACGGACCAGCGACGCAAAATTCGGGTATCCGTCCTTTCGCTTGCGGATAAACTCTAATTGCTTCGTGACACTGGTCTTTACTGGAACATCACCTTGGAATGATGGCTGCCAACCGTAGTCGCCGGGCCCATCGATGGGAACTAAAGGCACAAGATCCATTTCAAGACCGGAATCGCGGAATTGGATGCCGAGAGTCCGGGGTTGGACTGTGAAGTCCCCGGGTTTCTTAGTGGGATAAACCTTTCTGAGAAGTTTCCTGATGCGGTTATGGAGATTTGCAAGATCGTAGTTAGAGGCGCCGTTGGTATTCAGGAACACCGCCACGTCGGCGTCGACGCCGAACTCGCCCTTCGGGCGGAGCACCGTGCCCTTACGAAGAGAGCCCGTCTTCAAAAACTTCTTGATGTCAATGACCTCATCGCCCGCGGCGGCTGCAGAGAATCTATCAATTAGGTGATCAACCTGGACAAGGTATTCGGCGCGCTTCCCCTGCGGTAGTTTGAGCCGGTTGTTAACGAAATAGTTGAGCTGACCGTCTGTAAGTTCCATGCCTTTGGCTGGTTTCGCCCTCTTGCCACCGGTTTACATTTCGGTTCAGCCAGATGCTTAACAGCAGTGTAAGCGGACGGTGCGAACACTGTCAATAAAAAAAAGTTACAGGTGGAGCTGCTCTTGGTTTTGCCGGGGGTAAAGTTGATTGATCCTAATTCTCATTACGATAGGATTTACGTCGAAAATGTCGGCTAGCGAGCGTATCGCCGCTTCTCTGCGTTTTTCGTCTAGAATTACGGCGCCAAGCGAACCGCTGGCCAGGAGAAAAGGCTCCACCGCTTCTCGCACCAATGTGCGTGGGCACAGAAGGCCACCGATCGCACCATTTGCCTGAAATTCCCACCAGCGGCCATCGTACGCGCGACTCTTAGCCTCTTCGCCTTGAACATCCCGGCAAAGAATCTGGTCATCAGAGTGGCTGTCGGCGTCGAAGAGATAAAGAGGTCTCTCGTTCAGGGCAAACAAGTAACCGTGTAGCAAGCCATGTCCCACTTCATGTGCCAGCGTCGTTCTAATGCGGCGCTCTGCCACCTTCCCACCATCGGCGTCGAGCGCTGCAGAGACAACGATTGCCTCTACTCCATTCTTACTAAATGTTGTGAATCCTAAGACTCCGTCCGGGAGATCTTCGTAATGCGGTACGATGCCAAAACGCTTCTCAACGAATCGATCAACGCGTACAGGCTCGGGCGAACCAGGGAAAAGACCCTCTGCTCTCAGTTCATTGGCACAAATCTGGTCTATCTCGCTCGGTTGAAAGTGAGGTCGCTCAGTGAACGGACCAGATTTGGAGCGAAATGTCTTCATCTCTTCTGTTTCGGGCGACTCGCATCTTTTTTCTCACTGGCAAGCTTTAGCAACTCTTCTGCGCTAACTTTATTGTCGATCATCGTCCGGAACGCGATGGCGAATCGAGGATCATTCTGCGTGAGTCGCTTAATATCATCTATCGGCGCGCGGACGTCCATTGCATGGAGTTCCTCCAGCTTTACGTCAAGAACGCGAGCAATGTCCCCGAGGACCTTCTCGGACGGATATCGGCGGCCAAGTTCGATATCCGAGATAAACGCGGCGGAACAATGGAGTCGTTTCGCAAATTCCCTAAGCGAGAGATCAAGTTCGTCTCGCCTACGACGCATGTATGGTCCTAGTCCTTCCATTTGTGTCAGCTTATGTAGCTGACATTGTGATGTCAAAGCTCAACGCTGAGCTCACAGTCGGACTTCCTTCAAGGGTTCAAAGCTACTCCGGAGACGTTTCTCGTTTGCAAGGGATCTGTAGAAAATGTATAAATTGGTATGCGATTCGGACCTCTGCTTTCGGCTGGGTCCCAGGCCGTCCAGGACTGGCTCCCGGGGTTTGGAATGTCCAAAACCGATGAGCATGAGCAGGTGGAGTCCCCCAGGGACGCCACGAATACGCGCGGTTTAATGGTTAGGGATCCTTATGCCTCGCAATTGTTGAACGGAGAAAAGACCTGGGAGATTCGCGGAAGGGCCACTCAGATCAGGGGGCCGGTCGTGATCATTAAATCGGGAACGGGCCAGGCGTTTGGGGTCGTCGATTTAGTGGATGTGATTGGACCGTTGAGTGTGGATGATTTGGTCGCCTCAGGCCATCTCCCGAGCTCGGAGCGGGACGAATTCCGCAAGACCGGATTGCCCTATAGCAAGACGTTCGCGTACGTGGTAAAAAACCCGCGGTGGTTTGCTTCCCCTATTTCGTATCGTCACCCGTCGGGTGCCGTGACATGGGTAAACTTACCTTCGCTTGATACGAAGGCGGTACGATATGCTCCGGTTACACGCGGGTCCGCTCAGCAGTCGTTGGATTAAGGCCTTTAAGGCTTTCTTCAACGACATCAAAGAGCTAGGGCATGACGTCGAAATATCGGAGACTCGGATCTCCATCAAAAGTGAGGTGCCACGAAACCGCCGTGGCGAGGACGCTCGTAAATTTTGGAAACGCGCACATGATAGGGTCCATCTCTCGGCGCTGAAACGTGATCTCAGGTGGATTAAGCAATTCGAGAGTGCCCACAGGGACCTTTTTATTATTGGGCAGGACCTCGATCTTAATTCGATTAAGCCCGCGGTTGAGTTAGCCAATTTCGACGATCAGCACCAACGCGACGTCATGACGTATCTGCAGCGTTATCAAACAGTTGCCTCTCGGAAGCTTGTTGGGAGACGCTTAGGACTCTTGGTGTATGACGAAGGCCAAAAGAACGGGCGGCCATTGATCGGAGCAGCGTTGCTGTGCAGCTCACGTTACTATCAACCCGCGCGAGATATTTACCTCCAGTGGAACTTACAAGAAGCTCATTCGGAGGTCAGAAAGACCGGGCTGTCGCGGATTATGCAATTGGCCATAGTGTGCGCGGTACCGCCGTATAACCGGCTTTCTGCAGCGTGGATGCTTGCCGCTTTACCTTTTACTGAGGATGGCCAGGAGGGATTTGCAAAATGTGTGAGTAAAAAAACAAAAGACGCCGACCTGGCCGCCGTCATCGCGACCACCAGCATGGGCTTAACGGGAACACCGTTTCAGCAGCATTCGACCAGACAGCTCGTGGGCCACAACCAGAGCGCGCACGGCGCAAGATCAGGCGGGCACATTTATGAAAGAGTAGAAGCGCCAAGGCCATTGCTGGCGAGCTTCGAAGCGTTGTTATCCGAGGGCACGTTCAGTACTCTTCGGGCGTTATACAAAGAAGAGGGTCCAAAGAAAGACGAAGAAAATAAGCCGCAATCCAAGATAGCCAACGACCTAGAGGCGGCCCGTATCAGAGAGAATCGCGCCGCGTTGAGTTTTTTTTTGCGGAGGTCTGGTCTCCATCGATCAATATTCGATGGTAACGAGATGGGCGTTCACGTAGGCGCCATTGGAGCCAAAACCTTGCATGCGCTTAGAACAGGTGAGGCGCGAGTAGACCGTCCGCGAGTTAACAAAATAAAGCTAATGGAGACGTGGCAAGAAAACTTCGCCGAAAAAACGATACCCGGTAAAGACATGGGTCCGGAAGATGCCGCTAAGCACCAGGGAGCAGCGGAGCGAAGTCGCCGGAAGGCTCTAGAGACTAAGTTAGAAGATATTCTTCTCTCGAGTCAGTGCGAGAAGCTCGAGGCGAAGTTTGCTGCTAAAATGGATTAGGGCCACTAGCAGACTATTCCTTTATCTTGCCAGTCCAGGCTAAGTACGCGCCTCCGCCGCAAAGTAGAACTAGAATTGCGCAAATTATTGACCGGCTGACGTGTAACTCCGGTTTCATGGCGGCGATGGCCGCTGCGGCGCATCCAAATAAGGCGAGGATTAGAGCGGAGGCAACCGTGGCTTTCGAGCGCGTTATATGGAGCGTAAGAGAACAGCGTGAACCGGGGTCGAACCTTGCCTCGTTCCAATCAGTAATCTGAGTTTCTACTTCAAGGCTGGCAAAAGAACCTCCTATTCTCGCGGAGTGGCCGATGGAAAAGGGGGCCGAGGAATTTTGGTTGGGTCGGAGGCCGACAGGGGTGGTGGGAACGAGGACCAGAGCTTCTGAATCGGTCGGAATCAACGCCAGTGTAGCATTACCCTTAACAGGTCTACCGTGATGGGTTGGATCATAAGTTTGATACTCGACGCGGTAGCGTCGGCGTTGATAGACGGTGTAGTCTCTGTGCCAATCGATTTGGCCCCACCTGTTTCCACGGCGGTTTTCTAGTGGGATATCAATATTCTGTGTCGACCGAACCTCTGTGAGTCCCGTGATTCTCCAGAAAATGTCGGTGCTGAATTGCGTTCTGGCTGAGCAGAGGACACGAATTACTTCAGTCCAGGCTGAGTCGTTGTCGCTTATAAGCAGCGAAGAAGTGATCGGGTTCTGCTGATCGTCGGGAAGGAGGGATACCCAAACGTACTGGGTGTTTACGTCGCCAAAAGGCAAGGAGTTGCGTTGTTGAAGGGCCTTTATTAAGTGCTCGAGCTCGCGGACCGCCGGATCAATGAAACCTTTCAGCTGTAGGTGAAAATGGAAAACGTCATCTTTCGGATCGTTTGCGCGGACGACTTTGACGCTGACAATTACGGCTGAACGGGTCGGGACAAAGACTGCGGATTCCCAGGTCAGCATCGGCAAGCCCTCGTCAGGGTCACCGAGTTGGTATGAGCGTAGCTGCCCGTAGATAAGGATGGTCGGCAGTCGCGGCGCTATCGGCGAGAAATTCTCCAACTTGTTGGCAGCGTCGGTCGATATCAACTTTCGTTTGTATTCGTATCGAATGACTGCCCCGCGAGGCAGCGCCAGAACACGATGAACATCCCGTCGATATTCGGGTTGAGTGCAGGTGTCAAAGACGACGATCATGGGTATTGTAATCTCTGCACAGAAGATGTGTTATTACTCGCGAGCTATTGGGGTCAAGTGTAGACGCTTCCTGTAAGCTTCTGAGAATGGTCGGGCGCTGTTCATTTCAGGACTAGGAAATCGAGCGATCCCGAGCTGCGTAGCTGGTGTTCTAGTATGCAATCTTTTGCGGGCTTATCTGGGCGAGACCGAAGAAAAGTGCAGCCGTGTCGGAATCGTTGGTCAGTAAAATGGTCATATCGAACCTCGATTACCAGGCGCGGAGACACTGGTTCCCACGGTCCTGATGGTTCAGTGTTCCAATGAGAATAGTCGCCAGGTTGGCGCCCGGCGAATGGCGTGGTCTTACGGGGGCTAAGTTTTCCAATGGCGGTTTTGTCCGCAGCGATGATGTCGACCGAACCGACGTAATGAAGCTGGCCGGCGCCGTCATATAACCCAAGTAGAAGCTCGTCGTGGGTGCTGCCGATCGATCGATCGCGGAAACCGCCAACGACACAGTCGATCGTGCGATTGTTCTTAATCTTGACGGCCGCTCGGTCGTCGCCCGGCCGATACGGCGCGTCACCTCGCTTCGCGATGATGCCGTCGAGTTCATGACCTATGTGAGTGATCCAACTTTCTACAGTCTTGAGATCGCCAGTGCTGGCAGATAGGTAGATTGGCGGTGAATGGGGCCTTGCCGTTCGGAAAAAGCGTTCTAGCGCGGCGCGCCGTTTACGAAATGGCTGTTCTAAAAGGTTCTCTCGGCCGGCCAACATATCGAAAACAATGTAGATCGCTGGCGTTTCGGCGAGCTCGCGTCGAAAGCGTTCACTGTTGGTCCGTAACCGGAGCCGGTCGACCAACAAATCGAAGGAGAATCCGTTTGGGCTGGGGATTGCCAGCTCGCCATCCAGAACAAAGGAGTCCGGATGGATGCGCTGCGCTGCTGAAACGATTTCTGGGAACCCGCGTGTGAGATCCTTGAGTGATCGGGATTGTAGGTAAACGTGGTCGCCATGGCGGAAGAGCAGGCATCGAAACCCATCCCATTTTGGTTCATAGACCCATGTCGAACCGACTGGAAAGGTCTTAGCGAGCCGAGCTCGTGTCGGCTCTAATGGACCAGTTAGGACCATTTACTCTCGTACGCTATTTGGACAAGCGGCGCCAGGAGCCACGTCAAATGCTTGCATGCTTGTATGCAAGCTTACCGAGATCAGGCGGCTGAAATTGTCCCCTCCCCTAGCTAGCCGCCCGCCGGCTCGGGTGATGAAACTAAACAGAAAATGGCGCCAGCGTGGCTCTGAGGAATGCGGTTCAGCCTATAGGACTGGGGTCTCGTAGGTCATTGAAAACACAGTATCGCCCAGCCAGCGGCGAAACGCTGGATTGTCACTAAACTGCTTGAAGAGCTCGGTGTCGTCTTTCATCAAGCCGACAATCACACCCGCCAGTGCCTTATCATGTTCGATGCGCGCATTTTGCTTGTCCGAATTCTTCTTCGCGTTTTGGTAGGCCGTATCAGCTGCAACTCTTTGCGGGATGTCCTCGGTAATCAGCTTGTGCACTCGATCGCTGTCCGTCCAGGGGATGTTACCGAACTGGTCGTTGAATGTTTTTAGAATATTCGACAAACGGTCGAACTCCGGCTCCGGCTTTCCACCGCCACCGGAAGTCGGTACCGGCCCGATTTCAGCATCCTGGTCCGGCAGCTGAATTTTTACTACTGTCTTCTTCTCGACCCGGTAGCTGTCCATGTCGATAGTTTCAAGAATGCCCTTCGAGAGGTCTTCCTCCTTCGGCGCCGGCAGCTTGGGCAAGAGAAAAGTCAGGAAAATGGATAGCTTTTCGCAGTCCGCATCGGTGTAAGGCAGGATGGAGGCGAGAAATCCGTAAGTTCGTAAGAAGGCCTTAGCCTTCCCCTTGAAGTCGACCTGCCCATTTTCGTCCAGTTCATTGTACTCCGCCACACAGGCGTCGAGTATTGGGTCGAGCTGGTTCCGATCTGCGCCGCCAAGATAAAGCGTCACCAAGTCATTCACCTGTGCAGACGCATACACCTGATAGCCATCGAGCTCGCTTTTCAGGTCGTGCAGTTTGTTCGGGTCGGTTTCCTCGCTCAGGATCGTCGTTCGGTAGTAATCGGCGAAAGCCGTCGCGATGGCATCGGTGTCGTTCTGGAAGTCGAGAACAAATACGTCGTATTTCTGAGGATGTGCCCGGTTTAGCCGGGAAAGGGTTTGAACCGCCTTGATGCCAGACAGTGGCTTGTCGACATACATCGTATGGAGCAGCGGCTCGTCATAGCCGGTCTGAAACTTGTCGGCGCACACAAGGAAGCGATACGGGTCTTCCTGAATTTCGTCGGCGATCTTGTTCGACGGAAACCCATTCAGCGATGCCTCGGTGACTTTTGCGCCGCCGTACTCGTGCTCGCCTGAGAAAGCCACAATCGGCTTGTAAGGACTTTTTCGCTCGGCGAGGTAGTCCCGGATAGCGTGAAAATACTGGATGGCCCGTTCGATCCCGCTGCACACGACCATTGCCCGCGCCTGACCGCCAATCTTTTTTAGCGCCAGCACTTGCTCCTGAAAGTGGTCGACCATGATCTCAGCCTTGAGGCGGATGGCGTGGTCGTGGCTTTCCACATAGCGGCGCAACTTCTTCTTGGCCCGCTTGGTATCAAACTCAGGGTCGCTCTCCACTTTCTTGACGAGCTTGTAATAGCTTGCGACGGGCGTGTAGTGCTTGAGCACGTCCAGGATAAAGCCCTCCTGGATAGCCTGCTTCATCGTGTAGCTGTGGAAAGGCCGGTGTTTGATCTGTCCACCTTCATTGTAAGCCTCGCCAAAAATCTCCAGCGTTTTGTTTTTCGGAGTAGCGGTGAAGGCGAAATAGCTCGCATTGGGAAGCAGTTTGTGGGCTTCCATCGTGCGGTTGATTTTGTCCTCGATGGTCTCGTCCTCTTCTTCCGCGCCGGACTCTGACAGGGCCATACTCATGGCTGCTGATGCACGTCCGCCCTGGCTGGAGTGCGCCTCGTCGATGATTATGGCGAAACGGCGATCACGATGCTGGGCGCCGATGTCATCGAGGATGAACGGGAATTTCTGGACGGTAGAGATGATAATTTTTTTTCCGCTTTCGATAAACTTTCGCAGGTCGCCGGCATGTTCTGCATGGCCGACCGTGGCACCGACCTGAGCAAACTGCTTGATCGTGTCTCGTATCTGCTTATCGAGGATGCGCCGATCGGTCACAACGATGACTGAATCGAAGGCCAGCACCGCGTTTTTGATGAGGCCGATGAGCGGATGCGCGACCCAGGCAATAGAGTTGGACTTGCCGCTGCCTGCCGAATGTTGAATTAAGTACCGCTTTCCCGCACCATTCTCTCTTGCGTCGGCCAAAAGTCTGCGCACCACCTCGAGCTGGTGGTAACGCGGCCAGATCTGCTCGCGCTTTTTCCTTCTGGTTTTCGGATCTACTCTTTCGATGATCTGCGCATAGTTTTCCAGGATGTCGGTCAGCCCGAGCGGCGTGAGGATTCGCTTCCACAGATAGTCGGTCTTGAGCCCATCTGGATTCGGTGGGTTGCCAGCGCCATCGTTCCAGCCCTGATTGAAAGGCAGGAACCAGGAGGCGTTGCCCTTCAAATGCGTGCAGAAGCGCACCTCGGCGTCATCTACAGCGAAATGCACGACACAGCGTCCGAACTCGAACAACAGATCCCGAGGATCGCGGTCGCGTTTGTATTGTTGCACAGCGTCTTCCACAGTTTGTTTAGTCAGGCTGTTTTTCAGCTCGAAGGTGGCAATGGGAAGACCGTTGATGAATAGGCCAAGGTCGAGCGCAAGCTGGGTCTCGTCGCGGCTATACTTTAGCTGACGAGTAACAGTGAAGCGGTTGGCAGCGAAACGTTCTACCGCCTTGGGATTGCCCGGCGAGGGCGTGCCATAGAAGAGATTGAGGTTGTGCGCGCCATGCTTAATGCCGTTGCGCAGAACATCAATTACGCCGCGCTTGGTGATTTCGCCCTGAAGCCGGGCCAGAAACTTTCGACGTACCGGTCCGTCCTCATCCAAGTTAAATGCTGCAACAAGCGGCTCCTGCGTCGCATGAACAAATCCGCGCAGCTGCACAAAATCGACGGCATATTCCCGGTTGTAGTCTTCACTCGCACCGGGCGTCCAACCCGCCGCCGTCATATCGGTGACAATCAGGCTTTCGAGGCCTTTCTCGCTGGTGTCGGTTTTCATGCCGCCTCCTCAGTTCCGTCATCGAGGCTACCGCCCTCAGTCGTGTCCTCGGCGTCTTCCACCTCTTCTGCTATGTCCGGTACCGCCATCTCTTCGGCCTCGTCGGGCAGTTTTGCGGATGTCTCGCGCACGTCGAGCTTGCCGGTGACTACATCTGCGATTAGGCGTGCGCGGTATTCTCGGAGAAGGGAGATTTCGCGCTCGGTCCGGCGGCTGGCGTTGTCGTAGATTCCCAATTCGGAGTCAAGGAATTCGCAAATTCTGTCCTGCTCTTTTTTTGGTGGAACGAGCACAGCGAGAGCCTTTATTTCGCTGATGTTGATCCGCTTGAAGGTCGAGCCGACTAGAAGAAGTTCCAGTTGATGCGCCATGAAAGGGCTATGGAACAAGTAATTCAAAAAACGTTGATTCTGCGATCGCGAACGGATCAAACAGACGTCCTGTCCCATTGCAAAATCGATGTCCGTGTCCACCAACGCACAGGAGCCCACGCTCGCGTTCCGGCAGTAAATCAAGTCTCCGCGATTCGGCTTGCGGCCTCCCTCAATAAGTAGCCGATACCATTCTGGCTTTGTCTTCTTGCACCGAGATAGGTTGAGCTCGAATCCTCGGATCTCGACGACGCTTGCAAGCGGAATTCCGTCCTCGACGAAAGGAACGGTTAGGTGCTTGCAGTCGATGACTTGCCAGTTCCTGCGGAGAGCCGCGGCATCCCAATGCTCCGGCATTTCGCTGAGCCATGGAATGCCAGAGGGTTTGAGGCGGACGTTGGGGTCGAGACCGCGGGTGACGGCGTAGTGAATGATCACCTGCTTCTGCTCCTCCAGAAGCTTAATTAGTTTTTGCTTCGCGCGGATATAGTGGCGAATGCGCCGCTCGGCGTGATCGAGGAAGCGGACGATGGCCGCTTGCTCGCCCTCAGCTGGAACAGGGAACGGAGCGTCTAGGAACGACTCGTCGGTGAGCTGTAACCGCGAAATCCAGATGCCCTTTGAACGGACATGAAGCTCCCAATTGAATGGCGCCGACCGCACTAATTCGTGGATGTAGTGAGAATAGCCTTCGAAGCCAGGCCGCAGGCGATAGACGCCATAGGCAGAACTGACAATGCCGTGGTGCTGCGACACACCCAAACCACGATTCCAGGCCCATAGACTATTAATGACCAAGTCGCCCGGCCAGCACAGCTTGTACCCAGTATAAGATTCGGCCTTAAACATCGTCACCGTTGCGGAAGAGCGGGGGACCACGCCTCGCTCTGAGGACACAGTCAAAAGCTCCTCAGTGCCAGTGGCCGAGCGAACGTCAATACAACGGAATAAGACCTTTCCGCGTTTCACACACCAGTGTTCCGGCAGCTTGCCAAGCCACGGCAAACCGGAGTCCTTCATCACCGGATAGGGCTTTAGGCCGCAGATCATGCCCCGGTCCCCCCTAACAGGTCGGCAATTTGACGCCTTTCAGCAACTCGCTGACGATCCTGGCCTTGCCGAGAATTTCGTTCATTGAGCGGCCCCACTTGTGATCTCCGAAAGTAGTCCCTCCGTTGCATGTTCAAGTGCGAGGATGTCGGCGCGAATTTCCTCAAGTGTACGCAGCGGTGGCGGCTTGTAGAAGTAGCGAGTGAAGCTGATCTCATAGCCTATTTTCACGCTTTCGGGGTCATACCACGCATCGGCGGCATACGGTATGACCTCACGCTTGATAAAGGCCTCGATGCCCCCCTCCTCCAGCAGCGGAACTTGTTCTGTGTCACGGAGATCGCTGTCGGGCTCATATTCGACGACGGCGGGTTTGCCGCTGATAGTGGCTGAAAATACCCCGTGCAACGGGTCGGCTGTGGCACCTCTCTTGTGAATCTTCCTGATGACAGGAGGCGCGGCTTCATCGCGCGCAGCGGTGTCCTTTAGTTCCTTGATTTCCTTCGGCGTGTATGCTCGATCGGGATCGATGCCCTTGAGCCGCAGGGGCCGTTCAACGGTGAATTTCCACTGGCCGAGGGCCTTGTTCGGGAAGATCTTCGACTGTTCGGTTTCCTTGAAGGCCAAGTAAGTGTCGCAGATCCGGTGGATATCATCGTCGGAGAGTTCGCAGTTTTTTTTGCCGAGGTTCTTGCGAAGGGGTTTGAACCACTGTGTAGCGTCGATCAACTGCACCCGGCCCTTCCGCTGCTCAGGTTTGCGATTACTCAGCACCCAGATGTAGGTAGCAATGCCGGTGTTGTAGAACATATTGAGGGGCAGCGAAACGATGGCTTCCAGCCAGTCGTTCTCGACAATCCATCGGCGGATGTTGCTCTCGCCCTGGCCCGCATCGCCGGTGAAGAGAGACGAGCCGTTATGTACCTCGGCGATCCTGCTGCCGAGGTGGGTGCTGTGCTTCATTTTCGAGAGCATATTGGCCAGGAACAGAAGCTGGCCGTCGCTTGATCGTGTGAGGAGCGAAAACTCCTGGTCGCCGTCATGTTCGATAATAAAGCGCGGGTCCTTAATTCCGTCTTTGCCGCCCATGCGCTCGAGATCGCTCTTCCAGCTCTTGCCGTACGGAGGATTCGACAGCATGAAATCGAACTCACGGGCGGGAAAGGCATCGTTCGAAAGTGTCGAGTGTTCCGGTCCACCGACCAGATTGTCAGCTGCCTCCCCTTCTCCTTTGAGCAGGAGATCGGCCTTGGCGATGGCGTAGGTTTCGGCGTTGATTTCCTGGCCGTAGAGGTGAGTGGCCACCTGCTTGCCGTGTTCTTTAGCAAGCTTCTGCAGAGTTTCCTCCGCAACCGTGAGCATGCCGCCGGTGCCGCAGGCGCCGTCGTAAAGCAAATACGTCCCTGACTCGATCTGGTCGGCGATGGGCAGGAAGATGAGCCGCGCCATCAGTTTAATGGCATCGCGCGGCGTCCAGTGCTCACCTGCCTCTTCGTTGTTCTCCTCGTTGAAACGCCTGACCAGCTCCTCGAAAATCGTCCCCATCGCATGGTTGTCGAGGCCAGGGTACTTCACCGAGCCGTCGCCGTGTAAAACGGGATTCGGACTGAGGTTGATGTCTGGCGACAGCAGCCGTTCGATGAGCGTGCCAAGGGCATCAGCCTTAGAGAGACGCGGAATCTGGTTGTGAAACTCGAAGTTCCCCAGAATTTCTTGCACGTTAGGCGAGAACCCTTCGAGATAGGCCTCGAAATCAGCCTTGAGCTGTTGTTGACTAGCACGGGCCCTAAGGTCGCGCAGTGTGAATTGCGAGGTGTTGTAGAAAGCCTGTCCCGCTGCCTGGCGCAGAGCTTGGTCCTGGTTGGTGATACCAGCCTTGTCGAGTGCGGTTTTCATATCCAGGACGGCCTTCTTAGTAGACTCCAATAGGGAGTCGAGCCGCCGGACGACAGTCATCGGTAAAATTACATCGCGATATTTGCCGCGCACATAAAGGTCACGCAGTACATCGTCGGCAATGCCCCAGATGTAATTCGTGATCCAGTTAAGGTCACCGTTGGCCATGGTTCTTTCGCTTCTCTGGCAAGTTTTCCGTCATCCTATCCTGGTATTGGTCATGGAACCGAAATGAAACGCGTCAGCCTGGTTGCGAGGCCTTGGATTCGACCTGTCTGGGTTCCTGAGTAGCTTGCGATAAATTGGAGGCGGCCGTGTAGTCCCTAGATGGCGGCCGGTTTGAATTGGCAACATAAGCGTGAGCTTGGGCAAAGAGACCGACTACGTCGATATGAGGATTATCGCTACGCACCAATAACCACCTTGCGAGCAATGACGCCAATGCGACAGCCGGCTCGGGACGGCCCAGCGTTTCCCGCTCTTGCTCGACGGCTGCATCGAGCAATTGAATGCTGGTTGGCTCCTGTATCATTTACGCTTCTGCACGTAACGCTAGCACGGAAAGAAGAACCCTGTCGATCCCCTGCTCTCCCCTCCCCCGCGCCGGCTTTGATTCGATGATTGAAGCTTAACGGTCGGGCGAAGGCCGACTTGGGCCTCCTTTTCCACGCTCGAAGTCCCCAGGTGGTAGTCTAGTTTTGGGGGCCTTAGCCGCTGTGCGCCTGCTTTGTCTGATCGTTTCTTGCAGAGCGTCTTCGCGAGCCTTGTTAGTTATAGGCGCCTTGGGTTTGGATGATGGCGCATTCGCTTTCGGAGGGTCTTCGTGGACGGCTAAGGGCTCTGGCTGGGGTGCCGCGTAGTGGGAAGGCTTTGTTCGTTCCTCATTCTGGAAAAGCGTGATAATGCGTAGCGCCTGAGCATGTGAGATGTTGATTCCCTGTCGGCGGAGGTCTTGGACGATTTCGGGGATAGTCTTACCTTTCTCGCGGTCGCGGAGAAGCTGTTCGCGTCTTTCGCGCAGTTGCTCTTGCTTCGGAGCGGGATGTGGGTGACGGCGGTTGGGACCTTGGGCAACTCTCAGGAGCTCCGCAGCGGCCTGTTTCAGTTTTGGATCAGTCGACGGTGGTGCTGTAGGAGATGGTACGCCGGCGCGCTCTGCTCTTGTCTCTTTTTTAAACAATTGCACGGCGCGAGCGAGTTGAGGTTTTGAAATCTCAACGCCGCTGTTATTTAATAATTGAGTGATTTGTTCAAGACTCGCTTTGCGAAGCGCTTGGAAGATGGCGTCCTTGTACGGTCGTAACGCGTCAATCTTCGGGGAGTCATGTTGGTGGCGTGTATTGGGGCCACGTCCAACTTCGAACAGAGCCGCCACGAGATCTATAGCTCTGTCTAATGGGTTAGAATCTGGGTCGCGCAAGGCCGGGACAGCTAAGGTAGAAAGTTAGGATTCTGGTCGGGTGTTGATAAAAGATATAAGTGCAAAGGCTTTCCGGCAAGCAAGTAGCGACGTATTCCGTGCGTAAAAAAGGCGACCCGAAGGCGGCCAACGTCTGTGTAACCAACTTAAAAAGGGGATTTACCGGTCGATTGCTGTACCACGGCGAGGGCCGGAAGAGGGCTGTCTGGAGACAGGTTGCGTGCGCCTGCTACCGGCCCGGCACGCTGCTATTTCACGTTGCAGCAACAGTTCGTGGGCCTCCATCGTGGGCAGGGTTTTAAGCGCTTCTTCGAGGAGAGTAGCGGTGGATTTGCGCTGGTCCGGTTTTTGGGGTCCTTCGGTTTTAACGGGCTGGTAGCCTTCGATCACGGGATGAAGCGGCCCAGTTGGTGGTAAATCGTGGCCGATCTGGTCAACTCTCGGACGTGAAGGAACGTCTTTGCTCGGAGGATAGCCCTCGTGTGGCTTGATGGGCCTGGCCGCTAGGTCAGCGGGGATGGCGGCGATGTATTCTGGCGGAGGAGCGACAATTTTGCGGGCGTTATCGATGGCGCGCTTCGACAGCAGCGTGAGGTCCACGGGCCTAGAAAAATGCAAATAGAATTCGGCGTCGGGGCGAATGCCGGGAAGTCCGAGGAGGGCGTTGGAGCGGCTGCCCGGGGCCCGAATGACAGAAATAGTGTTCTCAGGCCGATCTTTCCCGGGTTGAGCAGCGCCGCAAAATTTTTCGAGTTCTATTAGTGTCACGCTAGCGGTTCTCATAGGTCTCGTTCAATTTCGGGTTGCGGGGTCGAAGGAATTGTACGAAGGCGTTGGACTCTGGAGGGAGCCGGCGCGCCGGATTTCTCGGGTGATTTCTGCTTGGGTAGCCGCTAATCGGCTCAAGTGGGCCAGGAATCCTTGCGGATCTTGCAAATGAGCTTGGATCTGGGCCAGAAGAGTAACGCCGTCTTGATAGGGGGATTGACTGTGTTCGAGCAACCAGCGTCCAATCAGGGCGCCAAGTGCTTCGGCAGCGGTTTGAGTGTTCTGCGCGACACACTCTCGGGCGATCGCGGCATCGAGGAGCTGGACACTGGTTGGAGCGTGAATGGCCATTTGAATGTTAGCGGGCGGTGTTGTCCGCTCCAGGATCGCGTTTGTGCTTGGCGCG
>Ga0073928_10002830_pt1 | contig 28677 bp, 27 predicted proteins | sample PaiPotPPA55metaG_FD_76969 | JGI IMG/M metagenome (GOLD analysis project Ga0073928, IMG submission 76969) | Iron sulfur acid spring bacterial and archeal communities from Banff, Canada, to study Microbial Dark Matter (Phase II) - Paint Pots PPA... ...
GAGGCTCAACATTTGTGCGCTCCGCATGTCAGTTGCCGAGCAATAAACTCGCCACAACCAGTGCGGTTCCGCGCGTCGACTGTCAGGCTTGATCGGGATCGTTCCGCGGCGGGAACAGTAAGATTCCCAGCAGAAGCAAAACGGTCAGCGTCGCGTAGACCTGAAGTTCCGAGTTGTGCAGCGCAAGCGCGAATTGACTGCAAATGCGATCGAGCTCAGCAAATAGCGAGCCGTTCATTGATAACGCCCCTCGTCTTTGGTCACCCGGCCAACCGGCGTCCAATCGGCTGCGAAACGAGCGAAAATGTGACGCAGGGCCAATCGAGATAGAAAATCTCTACAGAAACTGGCCTGATCGTTGAAAAATTGGCGCAGCGCGAGCCCGCCCGCGCTTGGCTGTTTTCTCAGGCTCGGTTTGGCCCCCGCGCGAATACAACCAAAAGCCAAGTGACAAGCGCCGCGCCGGCGCTCAGGGCGGCAATTTCGGTCGTTCGCGATGGCAGGAGAATTGTCGCGAAGGCCAGCGCTGCCAGCATAAGATTGACGGCAAAGACTCTGGCGACAACGTCGATGACGCCAAAGCCATGGTCGGTGGCGCGCTGATAAAAGTGCGATCGGTGCGCCTGCCAGACCGGTTCACGGTTTGCGGCCCTGCGCAGCAGCGTAATAGTGCTGTCGGCGATATAGTACAGCGGCAGCAACACCGCCGCGGTACGTGCGCCGCTGCCGGCAAGCACAACCAACAACCAGCCAAGCGCGAGTCCGATGGGCAGGCTGCCGACATCGCCAAGGAAGAGCTTTGCCACCGGCCGATTAAAAAAAGCGAAGCCAAGCGTGGCGCCACACAACGCGAGACTGATAACTGTTTCCTGCCACGGCAGGATGCCAAGAAAGCCGAAGGCGGCGAGCGCCGCGGCGACAGGGACCGTCTCGACGACAGTCATCCAATCGAGCCCGTCCATGAAATTCACCAGATTGACGAACCACAATACGGCGATCGCCAATAGAACGCGCTCGCTCCACCAAGGCAGGACAGGCAGTAGGCGCAATTCCGGCGGCAGCGCGGTCAGGGCGGCAGCGACGGCGAAGATTTGCAGCACGAGGCGGAGCGCGGGGGAAATTGGGTGTTTGTCCGCCATCACCCCTATCCCCGCCATGAGAAGGACAGCGCAGAATAAGAGGGCAGGCGATGTTGCGCTGGCGCGTGCGGCTGTCGCAAAGAAAAAGCTGGCCGATACCGCGATTGTCGCGCCGACGACCGCAATTCCTCCGCCCTGTGGCGTCGGGATTTTGTGCGACGAGCGCGCATTGGGCTTCGCCAGGGCGTAACGTGCGAGCCACGGTCGCAACGCCACAATCAGCAAAGCGCTGAGCGCGGCAGCCACTGCCAAAATCGCCAACGCGGCAAAAGCCGATGGGGTGTGCTGCATCATTGCTAATCGGTTCGTATCACACTTGCCGGAAGGCGCAATTTCCGGAATGTTGGCTGGATTCCCACAACACGCTTTGCGATTTGCCGGATGTCGGCTGCCCGTATCGCCTACTTGGACCGCACGTTTCTCGCCCGGCTAGCCGATTGGCTTGCCGTCGCCGTCGCTGTTTCCCTGCCATGGTCGACCACTGCAGTTGGGATCACTATCGCCGCTTGGTTGATTGTTTTGCTGCCGACCTTGGACGCGGCTGCCGTACGGCGCGAGCTTGGCACTGCGGCAGGCGGCTTGCCGGTCGTTCTCTGGTCCCTTGGGCTGATTGGCATGTTGTGGGCCAATGTCGACTGGCACGATCGGTTTGCTGGTCTCGGCGGGTTCAACCGTCTGCTGGTTATTCCGTTGCTGCTTGCGCAATTCCGCCGGTCGGAAAACGGGCTCTGGCCGCTTTGTGGCTTCTTCCTTTCATCGATCGCACTTTTGATCGCGTCTTACGCCATCGTTCTGGTGCTCGGGGATGATTGGCACGGTGTTTATGGCGTGCCAGTGCACGACACGATTTTTCAGGGAGCCATTTTTCTGATTTGCGGTTTTGGCGCCCTCGGTTATGCAACCTTGGGCTATGCGGGCTTGGGCTATGCGGGCTTGGGCGATGCGGCCTTGGCGCATGGCAAGCGAGCTTGGGCGTGGCCAACCGCGATCGGTGCGATCGGGGCGTTGTTTCTGATCAACTTCGCTTTCGTGATCACGAGCCGTATCGCTCTCGTTCTCGCCCCGATCCTACTCACGTTGTTTGGTTGGCGCCTGTTTCGTTGGAAAGGAATATTGGCCGCCATATTGCTTTCCTTGATTTTGGGCGGGGCAGTGTGGTTCTCAGCTCCGGTGCTGCGCGGCCGCATCGAGGCCTCGATTACTGAGATGCGGGAATATCGCGCTGCCGACAAAGTGACGTCAATCGGAGCGCACGTTGCCTTTCTGAAAGAATCTTGGATGATCATCGCATCGGCGCCGGTCATCGGACATGGCACCGGCTCGATAGCCGAGGAATTTCGCCGTATCACCGTCGGAAACACCGGCGCCTCGGCAGCGGCAACCGCGAATCCCCACAATCAGACCTTTGCGGTCGCCATCCAGCTCGGCGTCGTCGGGGCGACAGCGCTATGGGCAATGTGGATTGCGCATCTCGCTTTGTTCCGAGGTCAGAGCGTCGTCGCATGGCTTGGCCTGGTCGTCGTGGTCGAGAACATTCTTTCTTCGACGGTTCACTCCCACTTGTTCGACTTCAACAGCGGCTGGCTTTATGTTTTCGGCATCGGCGTGCTTGGTGGGACGATGCTGCGCGCATGCGAAGGCGATTTAGAAAAGCCACCGATGGCCTCCACATAACGAACGGCCTTGCCTCATCGGCCTTTACGTCTGTTACGTCCTTTACGTCACGGGCGCGTTGGCTCGGCGGTCTTCGCTTGCATTGAGGACGCTTTCCGCCCGCTCGATAACCGCGAGCGGCGACACGCTATCCATACAGGCGTGTCCGTAATTGCAGTGCTTGAGCCGACGGAGGTAACACGGCGAGCATTGCAAATCGGCGTGTAAAACCGCATTTGGCCGGCGATAGGGGCCGATCCAAAGCGGGTCGGTCGGGCCGAATATGCTTACGACCGGCCGATTGAGCGCCACCGCAAGATGCATCGGTCCGGAATCGTTGGTTATGCTTATGGTCGAGCGATGGATCAGCGCCGCCAACTCGCTAAGGGTTGTCATCCCGGCAAGATCGACTGCACCAGCGGCTAAATCCGCCACTTCTTCACACGCAATGCGCTCGCGCTGAGAGCCAATCAAAACCACTGCGCAGCCCTTTGACAGAAAGTGTCGGGCAACCTCTGCAAACTTGTCATTACCCCAATGTTTTGTTTCCCAGATCGTGCCCGGCGCGATGGCCACGACGTCGGCCCGATCGATGCCATGCTGGCGTAGCAGCGTATCGACGCTGGAATTGGCTGCTTGCGGGATGGGAAAAGAAAAATCGGCAGGATCTTTGTCTAATCCCAGGATGGAGCCGACATTCAAATAACGATCGACCGCGTGAAGATCGAGGGTAGGGACCGCAATGTGGTGTGTATAGGCAAGCCAACTTCCCTCGCGCGCGCCTTGCCAGGCATGTTTGCGCGCTTGCTCCGGGAATTTGCGCGGCGAGGCGTCCCATACGCGGGCGCGCGGTCTATCGAATCCGATGCGCGCTGGAGCGCCTGTGGCGAGAGTCAAAGCCGCAGTGCGGAACTGACCGTGCATGTCAATGACAAGATCATAGGCCGCGGCGCGCAGCTTGGCGGCCAACCGGGCGTAGGCTGCAAAGGGGGTCAATCGCCAGGGCGTCGACCATGCCTCGCGTTCGAACTCAATGACGTTGGTAATGCCAGGATGATGTCGCAACAACTCGGCGATGGGCGGCGTCACCAGCCAGTCCAATTGCGCTGCGGGATAACGCCGGCGCAATTTGTTCAACACGGGAATCGTGTGCACCACGTCGCCGACGGCCGACAATTTTATCAGGAGGATCTTTCGGAAATCCTGGTTACGAAGATCGGCCGGAGACAAAATCGAAATAACTCCTGTCGGGTGGTATAAGTGCACTTATCTCACCGCCGATATCGGCGCCGTGCGGCAGGTCTGCGGGCACTTCGCCATAGACTTTGGAATGCTCGTTACGAGCTAGAGCCGGCCCGGGATGACCATTTGCAGCAAACGCTTGAACGAAGCGGACGTGTGATGGCGCAGCATGGCGATTTGCCGGTTGCCATGTGATGTAAGCCAGTTGAATTGAATGACGCGACGCTCGCCGACGAACGGTTCGTGACCATGCCACGAATTATTACTGCGCTTAAACGCCAGCAGCGTTCCGGCGATCGGGGGTACTTCGACGATGATGTCACTCAAATCATTGGAAGAGCGCAATAACCGCAGCCGGCCACCGGGCTGATCCCAGCTTTCGTTCATGTAGATGAGGACCGTGATGATCTTGGTGGCTGAATCGGTGTGAATCTTGCCGTCACCGGGACCGCACCGGCCGCGAACCGTGGTGATGGTCGGTCGTCCGGTCAGCTCGATTCCGAATTTTTCCTCGAAGGCTTCACGAAAATCATCGCCGTTAAGTTCCTCCAAGAAGTTGCGGAAGGCCGGCCCAAATGAGAGCTGATCGACGGGAAAGCTGCCAGACGTCGAAATCTTCGGATAGTCCGCGTTGATTTCGGCCAATGGCCGCGCACCGATGAATTGTGGCACGATCAAATGTTCGAACGGCTGCCGTACGAGCGGCGTCGTGCGAAATTGCTCAATTCCGAGATATTGCGGCACTGCCGATCACCCCTATGCGCGCCGAACAAATAGCATAACGGCGAGGCCGCTGTATATTCCTTTAGCCAAACCGAGCGAGTGGCCTGTCGTGGCGCAGTCTCATGATTTCGTCTCCCGCCGCAGTGGCTTGCTCGGCGGCGGTGTCCAATTTTGCGTCTCTTCATATCGCTTGGCGTAGCGATAATAAGTTCCCTCGAAATTGCCGAAGGCGATGACAAAGCCGGCCCAGCCGTCGATGAAACCGAACTTCAAGAAGTAGTGTTTGAGAAACGACCACAGTCCGTGTCCAAGCGCGCTCGCCATGGACACTCGCTTATGTGCAAGCTTCGGCACTCCCAGCGATGAATAGCGGTTTGCTTTTCTTAAGATTTCTTCGAGGTTACGAAATGGGAACTGCCAGATCGCGTTGTGGAGCGTTCCCACCGGCTTGGCGCTTAAGACTTCATAGCCTTCGTGCACCGGTTCCAGTGTGTAGCGCATGCTGCCCTTGCGGAAGAGTTGTGGCTGCCGGAAGTTCGGGTACCAGCCGGAACCGCGGATCCAGCGGCCCATCATGAAACTGCGTCGGGGCACCCGGTAAACCTCGCACGGCGGCGAGTCGGCGATCAGTTCTAGAATCTCGTCACGCACCTCCGCGGTGCACCGCTCATCGGCATCAAGGCTGAAGATCCAATCGCAGCGGCAGGCCTCGATAGCGTGGTTGCGCAGATCGCCAAAACCCTTGAACGGCACCTGCACGACGCGCGCCCCGAGCGCTGTAGCGATGTCGCCGGTCCCATCGGTGCTGTAGGAGTCGATGACGACAATTTCGTCCGCCCACAGCACGCTTTCGGCCGCGGCTTTGAGCTTCTCGGCTTCGTTGTATGTGAGGATGTAAGCTGAGATTGTTTGCATGATGGAAGGGCAAGGTTTGCGTATACTCACGCTGGCGCGGCGTTACCAATATATTTCGCTGAAACGGCTCCAAATGTCGACCGCGTGAACCGGGGGGGCACCCAATGGCCGGCGCCTGCTCGATTCGAGATGCAGTCCCGCGCGGCTTAGCATCGAAATACGTGGATTTAAACGACGTCAGCTGCAACTTGGGTGCTTCGTAACATAAGGACGAATACAGTCTCCATATCATGCGATTGACAAAAGAAGGTCAGGCGTTTTTGATCTCAAAACCTATCGCAGCTTCAAACGCCTGCGATTGAGAGAGTTTTCTGGCGCGCGATCGGGTGGTTTCGCGCCGAACCTGCCGATTATCAGTACCGCACTCGACAAAATTGCCAGACCGATGGAAATCCTGCTTAACCCGACCGCTTCGAAAGGATCGGCCATGAGCGGAGGTGCAAATTATCGAGTTGTGGAAAAATACAGAGCCGATATCGATGGTCTTCGTGCGATTGCCGTCGGTTCGGTAGTCGCGTTTCATACCTTCCCTAATATCTTTAAAGGTGGGTTCGTCGGCGTCGACATATTCTTTGTAATTTCTGGATTTTTAATCAGCGGAATAATTGTAGATGCTATTGATGAAGATCAATTCAGCTATTTGGACTTTTACAAACGACGCATCAGAAGGATTTTTCCTTCGCTAGTTATTGTCGTTGCCGCGACGCTTCTTGTTGGTTGGTACGTGCTCCTGCCTGACGAGTTCCAGCGCCTTGGAAAAGATTTGGCTGCAGGGTCCGGCTTTGCAACGAATTTTATTTTATGGGGCGAAGCCGGTTATTTCGATACGGCTAGCGACACAAAGCCTCTGCTACATCTTTGGTCGCTCGCAATCGAGGAACAGTTCTACATACTTTGGCCGCTGGTTCTTACTCTTGCTTGGAAACGCAGACGAGGCTTACTTCTGGCGACGCTTTCCATCGCGCTGATCTCATTCGCGTACAATATTTTCAGCATAGAACACCATGATTCGAATGCCGCTTTTTATTCGCCATTGTCCCGATTCTGGGAGCTAATGCTTGGCGGCATGCTCGCCTATATCGTCAGGCAGAAGCATGCGTGGCTGTCAGGATTTGGCATTCAACGATCCGCAGTCGGATTGCTGTTGATTGTTATCAGCGTGTTCATGCTCAATAAAGAGTTTGCGTTTCCAGGATATTGGGCGCTCCTGCCGACGCTCGGAGCCTTCTTGGTGATATCGGCCGGGAGCGATAACTGGATCAGTAAGTTCATTCTGGGCAACAGCCTCATGGTTGGGCTGGGGTTGATTAGCTATCCGCTTTACCTCTGGCATTGGCCCATTTTGGTGTTTGCCAAGCTGATTAAGGGAGCGTTGTTGACGCCGAGCGACCGTGTGATCGTCATCGCCGCCTCTGTGGTTCTTGCCTTTTTAACTTATCGTCTCGTTGAGTATCCCTTGCGTCGATCTAAGAACGCGCGTGTACCGCAAGGATTGGCCGCGGCCATAGCGACGGTAGGTGCGATCGGATTGGCCATCCTCAGCGGTAATATTCTTTCTCGATTGAAGAATGAACACATCACTCAGATTTTGGCTGCCACCTATGATTGGGAGTATCCGCCTGTAGCTTCCGACAACCATTCGCTTGGAAAAATTCGGTACTTCACGGAAGGCAGTAAACTGGACACCTACACTCTATTCATCGGTGACTCCAACATGGAGCAGTACGCAGCGAGAATAGATCACGCGATTAAAAGCAGCCCCGCAAAATTGAATGGGGCAATCATGTTGGGTAACCAACAACAGTGCAATTTACTGTCCGATATCATCTCCGGCGCCAACCAGTGTCCACATGGAATGCTGCAGCAGCTTTCGAGCTGGATAGCGCAAGAATCGACGCGCGCTATCGCCATCGCTGCTTTTTGGCCCAATTATGAGAAGTTGCTCACCAATCCCGAGAACCGAGAACATTTTTCCCAGGTATTGCGATCCATTAGTAAAACCAAAAGAGTCTATTTAATCCTCAACGCTCCAAGTGGTGAAGAACTTGCGCCAGCCAGCATGTTCGAGGGGTCCAGGCTGACGGAGATTACCGCAAAGCCGGTTTCAAGCGTTCGCTTTGATTTTGAGCGCTTTGAAGAAAGATACAACGCAATCAATCAAATACTATCGGCGATAGCAGACCGTAGCGAAGCGACACTAATCGATCCGATTTCCTATCTTTGTCCGCAGAAACATTGCCCAATCATCGATGAGACCGGCAAACCGCTGTATCGCGACGCCAGTCATCTAACTCGCAGCTATGCAATTGAGGCGGCCACGTACATCGATTTAACTCTCGAGCCAAGTTCGCCTCATTCGTAGGAATTAATCTGATTTCACAAATGATCTTCACGTGCGTGCGACAATTGAAATATCGGTTCGCTTAAAAGCCGGCGGTAGAGCTCGACGATTTGCCGTCCAATGATCTCCGCCGCGAATTTCTCGACGATGCGCTTGCGCGCGGCTGCTGCGCAGCGTGCGCGCAAGCGCGGATCGGCGGCAAGCCGCGCCATTGCATCTGCCAGCGCCGGCGCATCATCAACAGGAAATAACAGTCCCGTCTCCTCATGAATGACGACTTCGCGGCAGCCGGGCACGTTGCTCGCGATCATTGCGCGACCGCACGCCGCCGCCTCCATCAACGACAATGGCAGGCCTTCGCGGCGCGACGGCAATACCGCGATATGCGCCCGCGCCCAAAAACCGGCGATGTCGTCGACGCGGCCGAGCCAGGCCACTCCCGGGCGCTCATTCCAGGATGTTGCTTCCGCTTGCGACACCGATGCTGGATTGGCTGGATCGGGCGTGCCGGCAATCAACAGCCTCGCGTCCGGCATGTGCGTGCGCAGCAATCGATGCGCGGTAATCAGTGTGCGGATGCCTTTGTCATCAAGCAGCCGGCCGACAAAGCCGAAGGTCGGCGCGCCGTCCGGTTCGGGAATCGGTGTGAAGCGATTGATATCGACGCCCGATCCGGGGATGAGCGTAATCTGCGTCTTTGCGATACCAAGCGACGTTAGGGCCGCCATGTCGTCGCTGTTTTGCACCAATGCGATACAGTTCTTCCGGTTGATGAGGTGACGCAGCAGCATCCCGACCAGCGCACGGACCGTGCGCGCCTTGCCGCTCTCGGACGTGAATAAATAGCCAAGTCCGATAAAAGCATTGATGCAGGCGGCAGGCCGGCCGAGCGTCGCCAGCATTCCGAGCACGCAAGCCTGCAAGGCGACATGGTGCGTCAGGGCGGGCTTCACTTCGCGATGCACGCGGCGGAGCGCCGCAATGATTGAAAATGTCGCGACCGGAGAAAGGCTGCCGCGCAGGAACGGGATCGGGTGCAATATGAACCGCTCCGCTTCGATCGCGGCCGCCCCATCGCTCACCCGCGTCGCCACGTGTACTTCGAATCCCGCGTCGCGCGCTGCGCGCGCCATCGGCAGACGATGCGACAGGAACGCCCAGTCCTCCGTCACCACGTATAACAGCCGTGGCGCCGTTAGACGTGGCGCCGCTGCTGAGCCAGTTGCTGCGGTCTGCTCACCTGCCATCTGCTGGCATGAATATTGGGAGCGTCATCGCGTCCGCGATCGATTGCCCGAAACGGACGAGGAATTTCGGGCTGGCCAGTTTCGCGGCGTGCGCACGCTCGGTGGTGCCATAACCGGTTGCTACATGGAGCGCCCCGGCAATGCCGGCGCGCTTGGCGGCTTCAACGTCATCAGCCTTATCCCCGACCAGCCATGATGCTTTCAGATCGAGTGCAAGATCCGCAGCCGCCCGCAGAAGCATGCCAGGATTAGGCTTGCGTGCCGGATGATCCGGATGAGCGAGGGAGCCTTTCGCCTCGGGATGATGAGCGCAGGCGTAAACCGCATCGATCCTAGCGCCTGCGGCGATGAGCGAACTGACAATCGCGTCCTGTATGGTTTTGAATTCGGTCCAGCCATAATAGCCGCGGCCGATGCCGGACTGGTTTGTGATCATCACGACGGGAACCCTTCGCAGATTGGCAGTCGAAATAACTTCTGCCGCTCCCGGAATGATAACGACGTCCTCGACTCGACGCAGATAGCCGATTTCTTCGACAACGCCACCGTCGCGGTCCAAGAACAGGGCCGGGCGATCGTGCGCGGGCCGCCGCAATATCTGGCACCATAGACCCTCTGAATTGAGCGGATGTTCGGCGGACTGTGTCGATTCGAGCATCTTGGTCCTGCGCTAGCGGCAATGGTCTTTCTTACCACAACGAAATCATGTTAGGTGCACAGCCCCTGGGAGTGACCGTGACCAGTCGCAGCCCGATTGAAAGCCGCGCCGAGAACGATCCGGTGGTCGAGCACTTCCGCCGCTCGTGCCAAACGCTTTCGCGCGCTGCCGACGATGCGAAACTGCGAGCAACGATCCATGGCGTTGCCGAAACCATCGCCACGGCATTTCGCGGCGGCCACAAATTACTGATTGCCGGCAATGGCGGCAGCGCCGCCGATGCTCAGCATATCGCCGGCGAATTTCTGTCACGCCTCAATTTCGACCGCAATCCGTTGCCAGCCATCGCGCTCACGACGGACAGTTCGGTTCTAACTGCGATAGGCAACGATTACGGGTTCGAGTGTACCTTCGAACGGCAGGTGCGCGGGTTGGGGAAGCCTGGCGACGTGTTCATCGCGATTTCAACCTCCGGCCGTTCGCCGAACGTGATCGCGGCCTTGAAGGCGGCGCGCGAAGGCAAACTGACGACGGTTGGATTTACCGGCGCCGGTCGCAATGGCGTCATGGCGCCGCTCTGCGACCACTGCCTGGTCGCTCCGGCCGAGGAAACGGCCCTTATCCAGCAAATCCATATTGTGGCGGCACATGCGATTTGCGGCCTGGTGGAGCGCGACCTGTTCCCGCCAGCAAAATAAATTCACTTGTTAATACAATGGCTTACTTATGTTCACCGGCTGAACATTGCGCTTGACGTTCATACTGTGAACAAGGTACTGCTTCGCCCCGAGGGGACGGGGGATGCCGCAAGCGGCGCACAGCGAAGAATCCGAAAACGCTCGAATCGTGCTCGGCCTGTTAGAGTCGGTCGAACGCGATGGCGCGCAATCGCAGCGGAAACTTGCCTCTGATCTCGGTATCGCGCTGGGACTCGTCAACGCCTATCTGAAACGCTGCGTCAAGAAGGGCCTGCTTAAGATCGGCCAGGCTCCGGCGCGACGCTACGCCTATTATCTGACGCCGCATGGCTTTGCCGAGAAGTCGCGGCTCACCGTCGAATATCTGTCGCGCTCGTTCTCATTTTTTCGCCGCGCCCGCGAAGATTGTTCGTCAGTCCTCAAGGCGGCGCGTGCGCGCGGCTGGAATCGCATCGCGCTGATCGGCGTATCGGACTTGGCGGAGATTGCCGCGATCTGCGCGCTCGAGCAGGGCATTATCATCGTGGCGGTGGTCGATGCGAAAGCAGGAAGCGATCGGTTTGTTGGCGCGCCGGTCGTGGCATCGATCGATGCGGTGCCGGGTGATTTCGACGCACTCGTAGTTACCGACCTTCAGGCCACGCGTGAATCGTTCAAGGTTGCGCTCGGCGCGCTAGAGGCGGAGCGGGTATTCGTGCCGGCACTGCTTGGATTGCGTCTGGATCGAGCGATGGAGAGCGTCGCATGACAGCCGAACTGCACTTGCGCTGGTTTGTTGCCCACACTCATCCGCACGCGGAAGCTAAAGCGACGACGCATCTAAACCGCCAGGGCTTCGAAATCTACTTCCCACGCTATCTGAAGCGGCGGCGGCATGCTCGCCGCATTGAGACCGTCGCGGCGCCGCTGTTTCCACGTTATCTGTTCGTCGCGATCGATCTCAACGTTCAGCGCTGGCGCTCGATCTATTCGACTGTCGGCGTTAGCCGTCTCGTTTGCAACGGCGACGATCCGACCGCCGTTCCTGACGGCATCGTCGAGGCGTTGAAAACACGCGAGGACCCGAACGGCTTTATCAAGCTGGATTCCCGGCCGCCATTTCGCGCCGGCGACAAGGTTCGGGTGCTCGATGGTGCGTTTTCATCGTGTCTCGGCCTGTTCGAGGGCATGGCCGAACGTGAGCGTATTGCCATCCTGCTTGATCTGTTGGGCCGCAAGGTTCGCGTGGTGCTGGACGCCGATCTAATCGCTGCCGCCTAGCCCGAGCGCTAGTTGCGGCGCAGTTGCTTTGGGTCTGTGTAGTCGGGTGAGGCGTTTCCACCCGGACTGCGGTAGCGTGGCAAGCTCCGCCACAAACAACGGTAACTGGTGCAGGCCACTGGAGCGCAAAACGCGCTTTTCAGCCCCAGACGCTGACGATCCACGCAAAATCGGTCAGTAGCTTTAAATCACGATGCTGGACGCGAGCAGCAAGACAAGATTGGAGAAAACTCGCACCCGGCTCTCAGCCGGGCGTTTCTGCGTACTGATCACGAGTTCGGATCGGGCGCGCGACGTTTTCGAGATCATCTTTCAGAACGCCGAAATGATTTGGCGCGATTGCGATTGGCCGCGGTTTGTCGGTTTCACAAGCCAGCATCCGGGCATGTACGGCTTCACGGCGATCGCGGCAAAAGGCCCCTCGCATTGGCGGCAAGAGGTGATTGATTACCTCGACGCGCTTCCCGAGCACATCGAATACGTGCTGCGGATCGACGAAGACGCCTTGTTCATGTCGCCCGTCGACGCCGACAAGCTCAATGACATCGCCGATTTAATGGTTCGTGAGAACTTGTCCTATGTCAGTCTGCTTCCCGTTAGCAGAAACATTCCCGGCCGTATCATCGAATATTTCCGGCGCAAATTCGACAAGCGCCCGCTCCGGCCGTTGTCATTCTCAGAACCCTATTATTCGGCGGTCGGCCTGGCCCTCTGGAAGTGCAGCTATCTGCGATCGCTATTGCAACAGCCAGGCAACATCTGGGAATTCGAACATATCGTTACCAACGAACGCCACTACGCGGTTTGGGAGCCGGTGCTCCATCAAGACCAAATCGTCACGAAGGGAAGATGGGAGCGTCGAGCACGGCGGCAGCTCGCACGCCAGGGCCTCAGCCTTGCCCATTCCAAGCGAGAGTTTCAGACGTTCAAATCGTGGCTCCGCGGCATGCGGGAGTGGATTACGTTCCAGCTGGTCGGGTTTCTGAGCTTTCGCATTCGCAGGCGGTTGAAGCGAGTGCCGCAGTGGCCGCAAGATTTGCTTGAAAGTCAGCGTGCCGCAGCATCGAGAAAGTAAACCCTGTAATGAACGCGCCGTCCGAATTTGATCCGATATTTGTGCACGCTTCAATGCGAAGCGGCAGCACCTACTTCTTTAATGTGCTCAGGCGCAATGAGGCTCTACTGTGTTTCAACGAAGCCATCAGCGGTGGAAAGGGTCGCTTCAAGGAAATTCCGCAGGGGCGCCTCGAGGCTCAAAAGCAGACCATGAATCATCACTTTCTCGACCGCGACGATTTTGCTGAACTCGTCGAAGCTCGGGATGCGGTCATGCATCTCTGTTTGGAATTTCCGGAGTTTCACGATTATCTTCCGCCAAAGGGCGTCCTGCCGTCAGGGCTCTTTACCTATCTCTCTGCCTTGATGAAACACGCGCGGTCCAAAGGTAAGAGACCTGTACTTTGCGAGATTTACTCCCGCGGCCGTGCCGGCGCCTTGCGTGGCGCATTTGGCGGCTTTCATATCGCGCAGTATAGGAATCCATTGAGCCAATTCGGCTCGTTCATTCACCTGGTGATCGAGCGGGGATGGTGGGCCTTTTTGGCTTTCCCGCTCAGGGAACTTGGCATCAGCGGCATGCACCCGCTTTATCGTCTGGTGCCTGAGGCGTGGCGCGTTCCGGTTCTGCCTTGGCCTACCAATAACAGCGGGCAACGCTGGGCGACAGAGGTTCATTATATGGCGACAGTCGCATCGCCGCGGCTGGAGACCATTGAAAACGTGTTCCGATGGCACCTGTTTTCCTGGGTGTTGAGTAATTTGGCCGCTGTCAGCTACTCCGATCTTACGCTCGACATTGATACCCTTCACGACGACGCGGATTATCGTGCGTCTGTAATCAGGAATGTCGCAGGAGAAATTGGCGTAACTCCGGATTTTAGCGATATACGAAAATTTGACCGGTATTACGAGTTTGAATCGTTCGACGTCGCAGTCGTCTGTAATCAAGTTATTTCGACGATCAGGAGCGCGTTAGCCGATGGCCGCCTTGACGCGGCGCTTCGCACGCTGGGCACACAGCCGCCAATAACTCCGGCAGCCGCCGCCGTCGAGCGGCTGCTTGAGAAAATTCGCGATTCGCTAGCGGCGATGACATCGCCGACCGAGCGCCATTATATCGGCGTCAACGAATGGAAAGGCATTGCGGAAAAAAACCAAAGAATCTGGTTTAATTCCAACGCTCGATGGCTTGCGCAGCACCTTTATCCAGTTGCGGCGCCGGCTGTGCGGGCGGCGCGACGAGCGGGAATACCGATATAGCGTTGTAGTCGACTAAAGCGAAAAGTCGTTTCAAGACATGAAGCCGCGTTTAACGATCCTTATGCCGCTAAAGGGGAGGCATCTTTTTACTATTCGATTTCTGTGGCACGCGAATAAGTTGCGGCTGCCCTATCGGTTTCTGATCGCAGATGGACAGGTGAACGAGACTCTGGCGCGGCATCTCGAGGATAGCCGGAGTCTATTTCCGGAACTCGACATAGAATACATTCGTTATGCGGATGACACCGATTATAGCTGTTTTTTCGCGAAAATGTTTGACGCGATGCAGCGCGTGCGTACGCCGTACGTCATGGTCGCGGACAATGATGATTTTCTTGGTTTTGGTGGCATCGAGCGGGCACTCGATTTCCTAGATACGAATACAGATTATGTCGGCGCGCGCAGCCGCTCCGTGGGGTTTTTTGTCTATTCCGGGTTCGGCGCTCAGTACGGCAGCGTCTGTGGCAGGTTTAACCGCCTTAGAATGCATTCGGATTTTAAAGACGTGGCTGCTCCCACTGCGACAGAAAGGTTGCGCCAGGGTGGGCTATCTGACGGGCTCTACTACGCCATTTACCGGACCGAGGCGTCGGTCACCATTTGGCGGGAAGTGACAGAGATCAATTTTTCGGATCTGATGCTGCATGAGAATTTCTTTGCGCTGCGGCCGTTGACGCTTGGGAAGATTCATATCGATAAGCGAACAATCACTTACTACACTCAGGCCCTCACCGGGATTAGTCACCAGCCACTGCGCGATTGGGTCCAGCACCTCCTGCGTAGTCGGTTCACCTCGGACGCTCACGCCCTGATTAAACGTGTGTCTTTCGCGGCGGCCGAAGCCGACGGCGTGGACGTGGCCAAAATTATGGAAGAAGTGACGTGCATACTGGAGCGCCACTATCGAGATTTTTTGTTGGCGAAATATGGGCCGATTGCGCAGATGAAGCGTTATATCCGCAAAAATTGGTCCGGCCTTGTCAGCCTAGCTCAGAACCGTCCGCGCTTTTCGGTTAGGCGTGAACGTGCATCAATTCTTTCCCGACTGACGGATGCCGGCGCCAGTTCGGAAGATATCAGATTTATTCGCGACGAGCTCACAACAATCGAACAAACATTATCGCCTGAAGCCTTTGCTGACTTCGCCGGTCCATTTCTGCCAATGGCGCGCGGCGAGGGCGGCCGAGAATGGCTTTATCCGGCATAGCGAGACGCGATCCGGGCGTTATGAAACTTTATATTCTCTTATTCCGCGATCTAACGAAGCGCCTAGGCTTCCGCCTCCCATTGCTTATTGCATGGACGGCGCTGGTTGGTCTCGGCGAGGGCGTTTCGGTTGTCTTGCTGCTGCCGCTCCTGAGTCGGATCGGCATTTCGGTTGGAACCAGCCAAGGAGTCTTCCTCAGCGCGTTGCAAACGGGATTGACGATGATCGGCGCGACCGGTCCATTGGGGATTCTCATAGTCATCATTGCGATTGCGGCTGTACAAACAGGGCTCTCCATCGGTCTAGCGTGGTGGACGGCGCGCCAAGCGCGGCGCTATCAGAGCCAACGTCAATTGGAAATGTTCGCCGCATTCATGCGCGCGAAGTGGGTCTTTATCGCCGAGAAGAAAGCCGGCGAGATGACGAATGCAATCGTCACCGAGAGCGAACGACTGGGGCGGGCTTTCACAATAGGCCTGTCTGTGCTGGCGAGCATTGTAGTGACGATCATCTACGTCGTTCTGGCGCTAATTATCGCCTGGCAAATCACTCTAAGTCTTATCGCCTTCGCCATGCTGGTTAGCTTGGCCATGATGCGGTTCTACAAAAAGAGTTATGTGGAAGGCCAAAGTCTGGCTCCGCTTAATGCGGAATTTCAGTCCGCGCTTGTCGACCATTTCGCTGGAGTTAAATTCATTAAAGCAAGCGCCGGCATTGATCGCGCAACTGCGCGGATCGAATCTCTGGTGAAAAGGCTCGAAAAGCCTAATACAACCGCCAGCTATCTACCGGCAAAAGTTCGTAGCCTTCTTGAATTCTTCGCTTTGGTCGGCCTCGCGATAATAATCGTGGTTGGCAGCGCGTGGATGGGTATAGCGGGGGGTAACGTTGTTGTTGTTCTTGCGCTGTTTGGACGGCTGTTCCCCCGCATCAATACGTTGCAGGCTCAGCTCCATTATCTGAGTTGGAACGTACCTGCCGTTGAGGTGATCGACAAACTTCAGGCGGCGGCCGAAGCCGAAGCGGAGCGGCGGGATGATTCAAGCGAGCCGTTGCAGATCGAGCAGCCCACAGTTTTGGCGATGCGAAACCTCCAGGTGAGATTTGGCGAACGCATCGTACTGGATCAGATCAATCTGACGCTTCCAGTTCCCGGCCTGCTCGCGATCGTCGGCAGGTCCGGCGCCGGAAAATCGACACTCGTTCATGCAGTCCTCGGGCTAGTCGAGCCAAGCAAAGGATCGATTCGGCTCGGAAAGTACGATCTCGCACGCGCGCCGCTTACCGCTTGGCGCCGCGCCATCGGCTACGTGCCGCAGGAAACGGCTCTGTTCCATGCGTCAATCAGGGACAACTTGACACTCATCAATGCGGACGCCTCGGAGGCCGAAATTCGAAATGCGGCACAACGCGCCCACGCGCTCGATTTCATCAGTCTTCTGCCGAACGGCTTCGACACCGTCGTCGGCGATCAGGGTGTGAAATTGTCCGGTGGGCAAAGACAGCGCCTCGGCATTGCCCGGGCGCTTTTGATGAATCCGGCGCTGCTTGTGCTCGACGAGGCCATGAGTGCGCTTGATGCGGAATCCGAGGCCGAACTGCTGCGCACGATCGAGGAGCTACGACAGCAGATAGGAATTTTGCTAGTGGCGCACCGGCTGGGGGCGGCACGAGCCGCCGACATTGTTTGTGTGTTTGAAGCCGGTCGCATTGTCGAAGCCGGTCCCTGGAATGAGCTGATGTTACGAAAGAAACGCCTGTACGCACTCGCCGAGGCACAGTCGCTCGGCGAGGATCGCGCGGTTGCTGCGCTCTGAATCAGGCGATGAGCACGTCCAGAAAAGGTATTATTCTTGCCGGCGGCACAGGCTCTCGCCTTTGGCCGCTTACGGTTGTCAGCACCAAACAGTTGCTGCCGATCTACGACAAGCCGATGATCTACTATCCACTGACCACGCTGATGCTGGCGGGTATTCGCGACATCCTCATCATCACGGCCGAACCGGAAGTGCCGCGGTTCGAGGCGCTCCTTGGCGACGGCAGCCAGTGGGGCATCCGCATCGGCTATGCTGTGCAACCGCAACCCGATGGCATCGCCAAGGCGTTCATCATCGCCGAAAAGTTCATCGACGGGCAAAATTGCGCGCTTGTTCTCGGCGACAACATCTTTTACGGCGCAGGTCTCGGCGAATTCGTGCAGCGTTCCGCTAACAGCGACAGCAACGCCACCGTCTTCTGTCATTGGGTAAACAATCCAACGCGCTACGGCATTCTGGAGTTCGATGACCAGGGTATGCCTGTCCGTATCGAGGAGAAACCGAAGCAGCCGAAGTCGAACTGGGCGGTCACCGGTCTTTATTTTTACGACGCATCGATCGTCGACGTCGCCCGCAAGCTCAAACCGTCGCCGCGCGGCGAACTCGAGATCACTGACGCTAACCGCGTGTACCTCGAAGCCGGGCGCCTCGATGTTCAAAAACTCGGCCGCGGCTTTGCCTGGTTCGATGCCGGCACGCATCACTCGCTGCTGCAAGCCTCCGAATTCATCTACACGATCGAAGAGCGCCAGGGATTAAAAATCGGCTGTCCCGAAGAAGTCGCGTATCGGATGGGTTTCATCGACGCGTCCGCACTGGGGTGCCTTGTCGCGCCAATCGCCGACAGTGACTACGGGGCTTATTTACACCGCGTCTTGAGTTCGCCCTCATGAACCTTGCGGGTCACATTGTCGGCCACTGCCGGGTTTGCGGCGCCGAGATCGCTCCGTTCATGTCGTTCGGCCGCATGCCGATCGCCAACGGCTTTCTCAAGCCGGAAGAAACCGGCGACGAATATTTTTTCGAATTGGCGCCGGCGTTCTGCGCCGCCTGCGGCATGTTGCAACTCATGGAGCAGCCGCAGCCGGAAAAAATGTTCCATGAGCAATACGCTTTCTATTCCAGCACGTCGCGCTACATGCAGGCACATTTCGAGGCGTTCGCCCATGCGGTGATCAACGGAATACTAGCCGGACGCAACGATCCGCTCGTGGTGGAGCTCGGCAGTAATGACGGCATCATGCTGCGGCACCTTCAGCAGCGCGGCTTGCGTCACCTCGGTATCGAACCATCGGCCAACGTCGCCGAAGTCGCGCGCAGCCAGGGCATATCCACCGTCAGCGCCTTCTTCGACCGCAAGCTCGCCGATGACATTGCTGCCGAGCACGGCCGCGCCGACGCGATTCTCGCCGCCAATGTGATGTGCCACATTCCCGATCTACCGAACGTCGCGGCGGCAGTGCAACGCCTGCTCAAGCCGGACGGCGTATTCGTCTTCGAAGATCCCTACCTCGGCGATATGATCGCCAAGACTTCTTATGATCAGATTTACGACGAGCACGTCTTTATCTTCTCGGCGGGCTCGGTGCGGCGCGCTTTTGCGCCGTTCGGGCTCGAACTGGTCGACGTCATGCCGCAAGTCACGCATGGCGGGTCGATGCGCTACACGCTTGCGCCAAAGGCCAGCCGGCAGATTTCAAAAAAAGTAGACGAGCAACTTGCCAAGGAAGCGGCGCTCGGGCTCGACTGGCCGGAAACCTATCTGCGCTTCAAGGCAAGCTGCGAAAGCTCACGCGCCGCCTTGCTGCAGACGCTTGAACGGTTGCGAACAGAACGAAAGCGGGTGGTCGGATATGGCGCGACGTCGAAGAGTACGACTGTCATCAATTATTGCGGGATAACGCCGTCACACGTTGAGTTCATTTCCGACACCACCCCGATCAAGCAGGGCCGTCTGTCGCCCGGCGCCCATATTCCAGTCAGGCCGTATGGCGAATTCACCAAGCGCTATCCGGATTACGCGCTGCTGTTTGCATGGAACCACGCCGCCGAGATTCGTGAGAAAGAAACTGGTTTTGGTGCCGCCGGCGGACGCTGGATCGTCTACGTTCCCGAGGTTGCAATCGTTTCGTGACCATTCGATGAGTTCTGCGATTCCTTGGGCTTCTCCGCTGGCGCAGTATCGTGCGCATCAGGTGCCGATCCAAAGCGCGATTAATCGCGTGCTGGAAAGCGGTGACTACATCCTCGGCGAGGAGGTTGCCGCCTTCGAGCGGACTTTTGCGGCGTACTGCGGCGTCGAACACTCCGTCGGAGTCGGCAGCGGCACCGACGCATTGATTTTGGCGCTGCGCGCTCTGGGCATCGGTCCCAATGACGAGGTTATCACGGTATCGCATACCGCGGTGGCCACCGTGGCGGCTGTATTGGCAATTGGCGCCACCCCCGTACTCGTGGATGTCGATCCCGTCTCTTACACGATCGATCCCGCGCGAATCGCTGAGGCCATAACACGACGCACCAAAGCGATCATTCCCGTCCATCTCTATGGCCAGCCGGCCGAGATGACGGCTATCGCAGCCATTGCGGAGCAACATGAGCTTTGCGTCGTTGAGGACTGTGCGCAGGCCGCGGGCGCTCTCCATCGCGGACGCCGCGTCGGGGGTCTCGGCGATCTCGCCGCCTTCAGTTTTTATCCGACCAAGAATCTTGGCGGCGTCGGCGATGGCGGCATGGTGATCACGCATGACGCCGATCTGGCGTCTCGGGTTCGCCGTCTTCGACAATATGGCTGGGATCAATCCCGCAATACCCATGAGATCGGACTGAACTCGCGGCTTGATCCTCTACAAGCCGCGATCCTGCACGCAAAGCTGCCGCAACTCACAGCCGAGAATGCTCGACGAGAGGCGATTGCCCACCGCTACAATAATGCGCTTGCGGATCTGCCGCTGGTGACGCCGGCCGCGACTGCCGAGGATACCCACGTTTATCACCTTTACGTCGTGAGGTGCGCGGACCGCGAACGCCTGCGCACGCATCTTGCCGCTGAGCAAATCGGCTCTGCCGTGCATTATCCGGTTCCGGTACACCGTCAAGCCGGATACGCCGAGAAAATCGTCATGCCGAAAGACGGCTTACCGGCAACCGAGCGGCTCGCCGGCGAAGTCCTGTCATTGCCGATCTATCCCCAGCTCAGCAACGACGCGGTCGATCGCATCGCAGGCTCGATACGCCGACATTACGAACAGGGCGCAGCCGCCCTATCGATTTCTCATCGTGGATGATCTTCTGTGATCACCCTTGATCTTATGAGAGGGTTTGCCGCGCTGGCGGTTCTGTTCGCGCACTTGCGTGGGGATACCTTCGTCGAATTTGGCGCCCTGCCTGCATCCCAGCATGGTGTGCTCGCCGCATTGTTTTTCGCTGCAACTCGGCTGGGTCACGAAGCCGTGCTGGTGTTTTTTGTGCTCAGTGGTTTTCTCGTTGGCGGCCAAGTCTTGGCGCGTCTGCGCGACGGCCGCTTTAAGCTTTATGATTATGCCCTCGACCGTACGACGCGCATTTTTATTCCGCTCATTCCCGCATGTCTGTTGACTGGCGCCATCGAAACATTCCTGTTCCGGCAGCCCCCGCCTTTCGGTCAATTAATCGCCAACATGGTCGGACTGAACGAACTTGTAACGGATAGTCTGGCAATCAATGCAGTATTGTGGTCACTCACCTACGAAATTTGGTTTTACATCCTGGCCGGCGTCTTGGCCCATGCCATTTCCACACGCTTAAACGCAATGACCGCCCTGATACTTGCGGCTTGCTGTCTCGTCTTCTCAATTCTGCAGACCCGATATTTAGTATTCTGGATGCTCGGCGCCTTCACGAGTGCGTATCTCGACATCCGGTTCAAGGGGTTGTTGGCCCTGATAGGTCTCTGCCTTGGGCTTATCGGGTCCGGATTTTATGAGCTTGCTGCCGATAGTCGATCAATCAATGCGATCGCTTACATTCCACCCATCGTGGCGGATTATATGATGTGTATTGGCGTCCTTCTGGCGCTGCCGTTCTTGACCAAGAAAACTGTGAACCAGTCGTTGTCGCGGATTCGACCTTTAGCAGCGGCACTGGCCGGTTTTTCCTACACTTTGTATCTAACGCATCGACCAACCGATGCGGCGCTCGGTTTTTTGTTCGATAAAGCTGAATCGCTGTCGGTTCATTCGTTCGCTGTTTATGTTTGTCGTATTCTTATTTGTTTGGCGGTTGCGATCGGTTTCTATTTCGTCTTTGAGCGCAATACAGCCGCGGTTCGCCGGTTAATTCGTAAATACAGCACGCCGTTGCAGGAAACCGAGGGTCTGGCGTAGCGCCGGCCCTCTGCGTGTGTCTCTATGCATTGGGGACCGGCTTATTTGGTTCAGGATGCGATGAGTATGTCTATCGTAAGGTCGACTGAGGTTCAGGAATGGAGGACGATACAAAACCTGCCAAGATGTCTGCCCAGCCGTTCGTTACGATTTTCACGGCGACGTACAACCGGGCCCACACGCTTCATCGCGTCTTCGAAAGTCTTTGCGCCCAGACATTGCGCGATTTCGAATGGCTGATAATCGATGACGGGTCTACGGACGGTACTGCGGAATTGGTCGCCCGCTGGACGCAGTCTGCAGAATTTCCGATCCGGTATTTTCGTCAGGACCATGCAGGCAAACATTTTGCGCACAATCGGGCGCTCATCGAAACGCAAGGACGGTTCTTCGTCGTACTCGATTCCGACGACGCATTTGTTCCAGATGCGCTCGAGAAGCTGGCGCGCCTTTGGGACACGATATCCGAAGACGAGCGGCACGCCTTCTACTCGGTGGGCGGCCTCTGCCGTGACCAGCACGGTACCGTTGTGGGCAAAAAGGTGCCGACCGATCCATTCGACGCGGATTTGCGCGAACTGATCTACGTCCATCACAATGTTGGCGAAAAGGTAATCATGGCACTGAGCGACGTTATACGTCGCTACCCATTTCCACAGATCCCTGACACTCTCGTGCCAGAGGGCATGGTCTGGTTAGACATTGCAAAATCCTTCAAGACCCGCTGGTCGAATGAAGTCGTTCGGATTTACTATGTCGATGATCCGCAAACGGGAGCAACGCTAAGCCAGCGGGGCGGCCGTGGTCACCACGCATTCGGTCGTTGGCACTATTATATTTGGCTGCTCAACAACGATCTCGAATATTTCAGCTCTGCACCAATGCCGTTCGTGAAGGCTGCGGCAAGGCTACCCGTTGTCGGCTGGCTCTCGAGCCAAACGTTGCGAGATACCTTGACAGCTCTGAAGGGTCATCGTGCAAAATTTCTCGTTATGGCGATGCTACCTTTGGCGGCGTTGCTTTACCTCGCTGAAAAAACGCGCAGCTCGCTGCAGAACGCCATGAAAACCGGCAAGTCGATTCTGCAAATTCACGCTGCGTCTTAAGTTTGCGATGCGAATCAAGCACACCAGCCTCGCCGGCTTGCTTCTGATCGAACAACGAAGCTACCGGGACGAACGCGGTTTTTTCCTGGAGACGTTTCAAGCCGAGCGCTACCGCGACCATGGAATCACGGAAGCCTTCGTGCAGGACAATCACTCACGGTCGCGACAGGGCGTCTTACGAGGACTGCATTTTCAAGTCAGGCGACCGCAAGCGCAGATTGTTACGGTCATGCGCGGCCAAATCTTTGATGTGGCCGTCGATTTGCGGCCGGACTCGACGACATTCGGGCGCTGGCACGGCGAAGAATTGAACGAGGATGGACCGCGGCAGATCTACATGGCGCCGGGATTCGCCCATGGTTTCTGCGTGCTGAGCGATTTCGCGGACTTGCACTATAAAGTCAGCGAGATCTACGATGCTGGCGACGAGGCCGGGCTTCTTTGGAACGATCCGGATCTCGCCATTCACTGGCCGCTCCGCGAGCCCATCGTTTCAGCGCGCGACCGCGCTTACCCAAGATTGCGAGAACTCAAGCGCGAAAGCTTGCCGCATGCGGCCGCGAGCTTCAGTGGCGCTGGGAGTTGATGGAATTCTCGGATGACGCAGCAAATCTCTCCTGCTAGCGAACCGTCCAGCGAAACGATTGTGGCGGCGGACTTTAACGTGTGGGAGGGCGTCTATGCCTCTTTTGCGGAAGCTCCTGCTATCGGACCGGGTTTCGATGGTCCGGTCTGGCGCGAACGCAGCATCCAGGCCGCACGTCAGGCCGCGGCCCAAGTGCAAGCACGCCAACCGCTTGATTATGCGCTGCGCCAACGCAATGCGGTTTTGCCGCCGGTCGTCGCGACGATGCTCACGCAACAGAGCCGGGTGAGCATCCTCGACCTCGGTGGCGGCCTCGCCACCGGCTATTTCGTGTTAACCGGGACAATACCGGACGCCGTCGATCGGCTCGATTACTCTATCGTTGATGTTGACGGGATTGCGGTGGCAGGACGCCAGTTGTTCGACGGCAAGCAAGGCCCAACGTTTCAGAGCGAGTTACCCGGCGCGGCGCGGTTCGATATCGTACACGCCGCGAGCGTCTTTCAATATATCGACGACTGGCGCAGCCTGTTGGCGCGTCTTGCGCGCTACAATGCACGCTTTCTCAGTTTGGCTGACATGTTCGTCGGCGATTTCGAAAGCTTTGTGACGTTGCAAAACTACTACGGCAGTAAAATTCGACACTGGTTTTTGAATATCCGCGAGTTTATCGCTGAAGTAGAGCGAAACGGCTACAAGCTTGCGCTGCGAGTCGATTGCGACGCCAAGATAGCAGGCCGCTACGGTCCGTTGCCGATGGGGAATTTTCCTTCTTCATTGCAACTTTCGAATACCAGTAGCTTCCTGTTCCGCTGCAGCAACAGAGCATGAGCACTGTCGTCGTCACTGGGGCGCGGGGCTATATCGGCAGCGCATTGGCCAAATCGCTGGCAAGCCAAGGATGCGCCTTGCGCCTCGTCTCGCGCGCGGTCGTTCCACGAAATTTTGACCGAGCAAGCGCGACAATCGAACATGTACAGACCGATCTGCGCGACGAGCAGAGTTGGCAAACGTTGCTCGATGGCGCGGATGCAGTCGTTCATTTATCTGCCCGCACCGATCTGCGTGCCGCTGAGGCTAATCCGAAAGAGGACCGCGAACTCAACGTCGAACCGGTCCGAGCGCTTATTCGTGCTGCGCGAAATTCCGGCCGTCCATTGCCGGTGGTTTTTGCCAGCGCAGTAACTGTCGTCGGCCCCGCTCCGCCCATTCCCGCCAATGAGCAGATGCAGGATCAACCGTGCACGGTTTACGATGGCCACAAACTGGAATGCGAGACCATGCTGCGTGATGCAACGCGGGAAGGGTTCCTGCGTGCATGCAGCCTGCGTTTGGCCAACGTCTATGGCTATGGTTCCGGTGTCAGCTCAACCAACTCCAATCGCGGCATCCTCAATGCAATTATGCGCCGGGCGGGGCGCGGCGAAAACCTCACTCTCTATGGGAATGGTGAATACGTCCGAGATTTCATATTTATCGGCGACGTGGTGGACGCTTTTTATCGTGCGCTTGCCTGCGACCAAGTTCTCTGTGGCAGCCATTATGTGATTGCAAGCGGTCGCGGTTACACACTTGCCCAAGCATTCGAGCTTGTCGCACAGGAAGCGCTTCACTGTACCGGTCGCGCGGTCGAGATACGCTACGTACCCGAACCTGCCGATCTCCACCCGATCGAGCGGCGAAATTTTGTCGGAGATTCAACTCTGTTTCAAAAGCTTACCGGCTGGCGCGCCGCGGTCGATTTGCCGAGCGGGATCCACGACTATTTCCAACACAGTTTGGCTGTGTCCCGAGATGCTGGCGCGCCGCACGAGGCGGCATAGCTGATGACGACTGATCTTTTCGATCTCAGTCACGTACGAACGATCGATCTGCCGCGGCATACCAGAGCGGACGGCGAAGTTGTAGTAGCCGAAGCTGCAGCGCAGGTACCGTTTCGGATCGAACGCATGTTCGCCTTGGTGGCGCCAGTTGGCGTCAAACGCGGCCATCACGCGCACCGGCTGTGCTCGCAATTTATGGTCTGCGTCAGCGGCGCCGTTGATGTCATCTGCGAGGATGGCAGAAAACAAGCAACATTTACGCTTGATCGGCGCGATCTAGCGCTTCTGGTGCCGCCTAGTCTTTGGAATACAGTGGAGTTTCGGCAAAACGGTTCGGTGCTTGTTGTGTTGTGCGACCGGGTTTATGAGGCGCACGACTACATCCGTGATTTTGCCGAGTTTCTTTCCTTTCGCGATTCAGTCCACGCATGAAGATCGTCGTCACCGGCGCATTAGGTCACATCGGGTCGGCGCTGATCCGGATGCTGCCGGATCGATTCCCCGGCGCTGAGATCGTGATGATCGATAATATGGCGACGCTTCGCTATCCGTCTTTGTTCGATTTGCCTGCAAGGGGGCGGTATCGCTTCGTCGAGGCCGACGTCCGCGAAACCGATTTGCGGCCGCTGTTGCAAGGCGCGCACACGGTGGTGCATCTCGCCGCCACGACCGATGCCGAGGGCAGCGTCAGTAATCGCGCGGCGACCGAGGCCAACAACTACAATGCGACCGCGAAAGTTGCGGAGGCATGCGCTGAGACCGGCGCGCGGCTCATTCATCCCTCATCGACGAGCGTTTACGGCACGCAGGCAGAGACGGTTTCGGAAGATTGCCCGGCAGAGGATCTAAAGCCGCAAAGCCCCTATGCCGAAAGCAAATTGAAGGAAGAGAAATTACTTCAGTCGCTTCATAACAGCCGGCTCAAGGCCGTCATCTGCCGCTTCGGTACGATTTTTGGGTCGTCGGCGGGAATGCGCTTTCATACCGCGGTCAACAAATTCTGTTGGCAGGCCGTGATGCGTCAGCCGCTGACGATCTGGCGCACTGCTTACGATCAGAAGCGGCCTTACTTGGATTTGCGCGACGCCATCTGCGCGATCGCCCACATCATCGAACGCGACCTGTTCGATGGGCGCGTCTACAATGTTCTAACTCTTAACGCGACGGTGCGGGACCTGGTCGAGGCGATCGCCAAGCTGCTGCCCGATCTCAAGCTCTCCTTCGTCGATAGCCCGATCATGAATCAACTCTCATATGAGGTCTCGGCGCAGCGGTTCATCGACAGAGGCTTTACGTTCACAGGCGACCTGCAGCGCGGTATCGGCGACACCGTTGCCCTGCTGCGGGCGGCGCAATACCGGGCTTAGCCGGGCCAATGTCGAAACTGCTTGTCACCGGCGGCGCAGGCTTCATCGGCGCCAATTTCGTGCTGTATTGGCGTCGGCACCACCCCAACGACAGCATCGTCGTGCTCGATGCGCTCACTTACGCCGGCAATCGGTCCAACCTCGATTCAATTATGGGAGATAGACAGTTCGAGTTCGTGCACGGCGACATCTGTGACGCAGGGTTAGTGCAGACTCTATTTCGCCGCCACAACTTCGATATCGTGGTGCATTTCGCCGCGGAAAGCCATGTCGACCGCTCGATCGTTTCCTCCGACGCCTTCGTGCGGACTAACGTCGTTGGCACGCATACGCTACTGGAATGCGCCTTGGTCGCCTGGAAGTCGTCGATGGCCGGCCGGCGCTTTCATCATATATCGACGGACGAGGTGTTCGGCTCACTCGAGCCCGATGATCCGCCATTTACCGAAAGCAGCCGATATGATCCTAAATCGCCCTACGCGGCGAGCAAGGCGGCGAGCGATTTCCTGGTCCGTTCCTACGCGCACACGCATGCGCTGCCGGTGACGATTACGAATTGCTCCAACAATTACGGCCCGTACCAGTTTCCGGAAAAGCTCATTCCGCTGATGATCGTCAATGCCATTGCCGGAGAGAAGCTACCGATCTACGGCGACGGCGGCAACGTCCGCGACTGGCTGTTCGTGGACGACCACTGCGCCGGAATCGCGCTTGTGCTGCAGCGTGGACGCTTCGGCGAGACCTATAATATCGGCGGCGCAGCCGAGATGGCGAATATTGATCTGGTCGGTATCCTGTGTGACGAGATCGACCGCCGCCTCGCTGCCGAAAAGGCTCTCGCGTCGCGGTTTCCAACTTGTCCGGCCGCCAACGGCGGCAGTACCCGCGAACTGATGAGCTTTGTCAAAGATCGGCCCGGGCATGATCGGCGTTATGCCATCTGCGCCGACAAGATGGCACGTGAACTGGGCTTTCGGGCGCAGACTCCCCTGGTGGATGGTCTGCGCCGCACCATCGACTGGTATCTCTCCAACGAACGCTGGTGGCGGGCGATCCAGACTGGTGCCTATCGTGACTGGATGAAGCTGCAATATGGCACCGTGCTGAAGGAGCCCATCGCTTGAACGAACCGTCACAGCTGAGTGAACCGCACCGCTTGGACGCGCAAGCGATGGATGTACTGCGCCAAGTCGCGACCGAGTTTGACTTCTTCAATTCGGTTGCAAAGGCAAAAACCGACGCCGAGCGTTGCGGCGTCGCGACAACCGATGCCATCACAACGTTGTTGGCCGAGGCGGTCGATCGACCCGCAGGCGGGATTGCCGCTTTGCCAGAAAGGCCACCGCAGCGCGCCGATGCATTTGCCGCGCATCTTGTCTGGCTGTCGGATTCGCCGCTTCTTCCCGGTCGGAGTTATTTGCTCAGAGCCGGCGCGCAGACGGTTGGCGCAATGGTGACCGAATTGAAATATCGCGTGGATGCCGGGGGACTGGAGCATTTAGCCGCTAAAGAACTGCATCGGAATGAAATCGCCTTTGTTAATGTCGCCACTGTTGAGCCGATCAGCTTCGACCCCTACGAAGACAATAAGGTCACCGGCGGTTTCATACTGGTCGACCGGCATAGCAATGCGACCGTGGCAGCAGGCCTCATTCGCTTCGGCCTTCGCCGGGCCGCTAATACCTATTTCCAGTCGTTCGAGGTCACAAAGAAAGCGCGCGCACAGCTTAACGGTCACAAACCGGCGTTGCTCTGGTTCACCGGTTTATCGGGCGCCGGCAAATCCACTATCGCAAATAATCTTGAAACGAAGCTTCACGCGCTAGGCAAGCGCACGTTCGTGCTCGACGGCGATAACGTCCGGCATGGCCTCAATCGCGACCTCGGTTTTACCGAAGCGGATCGGGTTGAGAATATCCGCCGCGTGGCGGAAGTAGCGAAGCTCTTTGTCGAAGCCGGCTTGATCACGGTGGTCGCCTTTATCTCGCCATTCCAGGCCGAGCGGGAGATGGCGCGCGAACTGGTCGGACCGGACGAGTTCGTCGAGATATTCGTCGACACCCCGCTCGAAGTCTGCGAGCAGCGTGATCCCAAGGGACTTTATAAGAAGGCGCGGCGCGGCCAATTACAAAACTTCACCGGGCTGGATTCGCCCTATGAGCCGCCGGACAATCCAGAACTGACCCTCAATGCGCACAGTGATAGCGCCGAC
>Ga0073928_10002838_pt1 | contig 28628 bp, 20 predicted proteins | sample PaiPotPPA55metaG_FD_76969 | JGI IMG/M metagenome (GOLD analysis project Ga0073928, IMG submission 76969) | Iron sulfur acid spring bacterial and archeal communities from Banff, Canada, to study Microbial Dark Matter (Phase II) - Paint Pots PPA... ...
GCCGACCGTGCTGGCCCACTCGACCTCGTAGCCGTACTGCGCAAGCCTTCGTCGCACCCAGTCGAAGCTGTCCGCGTCATCCTCCACGACCAGGATGCATCGCTTTTCTGGCGACATTGTATTTCGCTTCCGGCGCGCCACTCGGACCGATTTGCACGGTTACACCTGGAATGTCGAATACGCCCTTCCGAGGTGGACCGAATACTGTTGGAGCGTCTTGCAGTGCCGCGCAGTTTAGGGGGCGTTTTGCTTGTGAAACAGTGAACTTGCAGTACAGAACAGCTTGACTTGTGGTACAGGGGGGCAGTCGCGCACGCTGAGCGCCAACCGGATGGTGACCAGGGAGTGCGTTCATGAGCCAAACGACCCGAGAGCGGCTGATCTGTGCCGCTTATGAGCTATTTTACCGGCAGGGGTTCCACGCCGTGGGACTCGACCAAATCATCAAGAACGCCGGTGTCACCAAGAGCACGTTCTACAACCACTTCGAGTCCAAAGAGGCGCTGATCGTCGCGGTCCTCGAATGGCGCGAGGCACTTTGGCCACACCGCCTGCGCGAGGCGCTTCGCAGACGAGCAGGCGCACGCGCCCGCGCTCAGCTCATTGCGCTCTTCGACGTGCTCGACGAGGTATGGGGAACAGACGGGCACCGCGGTTGCCTGTTCTTCCGCGCTGCCGCCGAGTTCCCGTCGCCCCACGATCCGGTCCACGTCGTCGCGCGGAACTTCGTCCGGGAATTCGAGGCGGAGATCCGTGATCTGGCGGCATTCGCTGGCGTGCGCAACCCGAAGATGCTTTCCCGAGAGTTGGCGGTCCTTGTGGCGGGCGCCCACGCGCACAACCAGATCGGCAATCCCCTTTCTGCGGCACAGGTGAGCAAGCGCCTCGCAAAACGCGCTTGGGCGGAACACCTGCCGACCACCTAGGCTTGGCGCCGCAGGCTCTCTATCGATAAATCGGCAACCACGGGCGGCAACTCCCGCGCCATCGTGTTGAGTTGTTCCATCAGGGTCGCGGCCTGGTCAAGTTGCCCGCGAGCCGCGTGATCTTCGATGTCTGAGGCTACGGCGCCGGCCGCGGTTGAGAACGCGGCTAACATCCCAGCGAGCTTATGAGCGGCTTCGCGCAGCCGCGGCGCGTCGCGGTCCCCGAAAGCTTCCTGGACCGCTCCCAGATGATCCGGCAATCGCGCTCGAAGCGTCTGGCAGATGCTCGTGAGAATGCCGGCGTCGCCGCCGCACGCGGCCAACAATACGCGCGGATCGACCAGGCCATTGGACGGCGCGGGCGGTGTGGGCGGTCGATCGGTCGCCCCCGTTGCACCCATGACGCGATCGATGGTCGTCCACAAATCGTCCGTCTGGACCGGTTTGGCCAGGAAATCGTCCATGCCCGCGGCAAGGCAGAGATCGCGATCTTCCTTGCGCGAGCGAGCAGTCAGGGCGATGACGGGCAGATGCGAGCCGGTGGCCTGCTCTCGCTCGCGAATCGACCGGATTACCGCAAAGCCGTCCAACTCCGGCATGTGCACGTCCAGGAGCAGGAGGTCAAAATCGGCCGCATTCGCCAGAGTCAGGGCCTCCCGCCCGTTGCCGACTACCTGCACGGTGTGGCCGCGCCTCAGCAGCAGTTTCTCCATGAGTTGGGCGTTGAACTCACTGTCCTCGGCCACGAGGACACGCAGGGGTGCATCGGCCGGAGGCGCTAGTTGTGCGGAATCCTCAGAGGAAGCAACCCGCTTTGGCGCGGACCCGTCGCCGCCGTTCGTCCGACCCATGATCGAATAGATCGCCTCGAGCAACTCGTCCTGCTGGACCGGTTTGAGCAGGTGGCCGTCGACGCGTAGTTGCCGGAAGCGCGTGAGGTCGCCCGGTCGGTCGCCCGATGTGAGCAGAATGATGCGGCTCCCTGATAGTTCGGCCCTCCCGCGAATCTTCGCGGCTAGCGCCAGCCCGTCGGTGTCGGGCATGCGCGCGTCGAGCAGGAGCACCGCGTGCGGCCTGCCGACCGCGACGCCGTGCCACAGCGCGTGCATGGCCGCCATTGCGTCCCCGACCGAAGTGGGCTCCATCTGCCAGTCGCGCAACCATTGTTCCATGATGTGACGGTTAGCCGCATTATCATCGACGACCAGTACCCGAAGGTTGTGCAGCGACACCGGTGCCGCGTTGACGCCAGTTAGCGGTTGACGCGATTGGCGTCCGAATCGGGCGACGAATGAAAAGGTACTGCCCCGACCCACCTCGCTCTCCACTGCAACGGTTCCGCCCATGAGCGCGACGAGTCGAGCGGAGATTGTCAGCCCCAGGCCGGTGCCGCCATACCTCCGCGTCGTCGAAGTGTCTTCCTGTTCGAAGGCCCGAAAGATCGTCGATTGTTTCTCGCGCGGGATGCCGATACCGGTGTCGCGCACCGTAAAGCGCAGGCTGGCGTCACCGTCACGTGCGGCTTCGGCCGCATTGACCTGCACGACCACCTCCCCGTTCTCTGTGAACTTGATCGCGTTGCCAACGAGGTTCAACAGCACCTGACGCAAGCGGCCGGCGTCTCCCACGAGCGCGTCTGGTACGTCCGGTTGCACATTGCAGACCAGTTCGAGTCCTTTGCGGTGGGCCCGCACGGCCAGCGCGCGCAATGTATCGCCTACCGCCGCCCGGAGGGAGAAATCACCCAGGTCGAGCTCGAGTTTGCCGGCCTCAATCTTCGAGAAGTCGAGAAGGTCGTTAATGATGCCGAGCAGGTTGTCCGCGGCGGATTTTACCGTCCGAAGGCTCTGCCGTTGGTCGTCGCTTAACGGAGTATCAAGCACCAACTCGGTCATGCCGAGGATGGCGTTCATGGGCGTGCGGATCTCGTGGCTTACGTTGGCCAGGAACTCGTCCTTGGCGCGGTTGGCCGACTCGGCGGCCTCCTTGGCTTGCCGAAGCTCCCGCTCAATCTGCTTGAGCCCGGTGATATCGAGTAGCTGGGCGAGGCAGTAGTCGACAGTGCCGTCGGGCCGCCTCACGGCCCGGACGCTCAGGAGTGTGTGGACCACCTTGCCGTCCCGGTGCAGGAATCGCTTCTCCAGAGAATAGCCGTCGATCTCGCCGCGTAGCATACGCTCGAACTGGGCCACGTCGGCGGCGAGATCGTCGGGATGCGTGAGCTCCGCCCAGGTCCGGGTCCGCAGTTCCTCGACTCGGTAGCCCAACAATTCGCATAATCGCTCGTTGACCCGGAGCCAGTTCTTTCCGGGAGCGGTGATCGCCATCGGCGTCAGCGACAGCTCAAAGTAGTTGCGGAACCGCTCCTCGCTGTCGCGCAGCGCTTCCTCACCCAACTTGGCGTCGGTAATGTCCGTGCAGGTGCCGAACCATTTGAAAATACTCCCCTCGCTGTCTCGTATCGGCACGCCGCGCGTCTTGAACCAGCGATACTCTCCGTCGAACCGGCGGACGCGGTATTCCACGTCATAGGCGCCGCGTCCCGCAACCGCGTCCGTCCAGGATTGGCGGGTACTCTGCCGGTCGTCGGGGTGCAGCGTTTCTAGCCACTGCCAGCCCAACAAGTCATTTGTCGGGACTCCGGTATGTTGCGTCCACTGCGTGCTGAAGTAGTCACAGGCGCCGTCGGGCGTCGCCGTCCAAACCAGTTGCGGCAGCGCCTCGGTCAGGCTACGCCAACGTTGCTCGCTCTCGCGGAGCGCCTCCTCGGCGCGGCTCCGCTCGATGGCAATCGCCACCGTGCGCGCGACGATGTCCACCACGCGCAGGTCATGCGGGGTGGGCTGCCGGGGCTGCCGGTAATACATGGCAAAGGTGCCTAGGACCTCGGCGGCGCTGGAGAAAATGGGCGACGACCAGCAGGCGCGCAGGCCGTGCGACACCGCCAGGTGGGCAAAGGGCGCCCACCGAGGGTCGCTGGCGATGTCCGAGACGAAGACGGGCTCGCGCCGATACGCGGCCGATCCGCACGAGCCCACGCTGGGACCGATGGCCAGGCCGTCGATCGCTTTAATATATGGCTCCGGGAGGCCTGGGGCTGCCCCGTGCCGCAAATGAACACCGTCGGCGTCGAGGAGGAGCACCGAGGCCAGCATCTCGCCCTGAGCCATTTCCTCGATCGTGCGACACAGGAACGTCAACACCTCGGCGAGCGGGTCGCCCTGAATAATTCGTTCCAGAATTCGCTTCTGGCCCTCTAACAGCGCCTCGTCCTGCTTGCGCTCGCTGATGTCACGAGCCAGGGCCACGGTAAATCGGCGGCCACCCTCCCAGAACGCCTGACCCCTGATATCCACCGGAAAGACCGTGCCGTCCTTGCGCCGGTGTCGGGACTCGAACGCCATTAGTTGCCCGCCGTCGAGCTTGCGCCTGATCTCTTCAAGACGGGCAGGAGTGACATCCGGGTCGAAGTCGGTCGGAGTCATCCCGAGTAATTCCTCCCGTGCGTATCCCAGACTTAGGCAGGCCTGACGATTCACGTCAAGGACTAGATTTCTTTCGTCGAACAGGAAGAACGCGTCCGTGGCATGATCAACAAATGTTCGAAACCGTTGCTCGCTCTTGCGTAGCGCTTCCTCCGCCCGTTTGAGGTCGGTGATATCCACTACGACATTCACCGCACCCACTAACCGTGCGTCGGAATTCCACAGCGGATTGATGTGAGCCAGGACATTTCGGCGAGATCCATCGGCACGCTCGACGATAACTTCGATGCCCTTGATCTCTCGCCCCTCTTTCATGGCGACGGCCATCCCGCATTGATTGTGCGGGATCGCCGTGCCGTCGATCTCGAGGATCTTGAACGAACCACAAAAGCGATCGTCGGGGTGATTGAGCCTCGGCGAGCGGCCCCAAAGGTCGGTCGCACGCTCATTGAAATAAGTGATCAGACCGTCGGTGTCGCAGGTGTACGCCGCCGCGGGAAGGGCGTCGAGCAAGCGATTCAGTCGCATTTCGCTTTCCCGCAGCGCTTCCTCGCCCCGCTTGCGAGTGGTGATGTCTTCCGCGAGCCCGGCGATGCGAGAGATGCCGCCATTCTGGTCTTTGATGGGGAAGGCGCGACTGCGAATCCAGAGGAACGAGCCGTCCGGCCGAACCAGCCGGAACTCCGAATCCGTAAACAAACCGCGCTCGCGCTGCTTGAGTTGCTCGATCACCCCGTCCCGATCGTCCGGATGAATGTTCTCGATCCAGGAGCGCGGTTTCTCATAGAGGCTCTTGAACGATCGTCCCCAAAGCTCCTCGAAACCCGGGCTGGCGTAAAGCAGCCGCTCTTGTCGAGCGTCCGTCATCCAGAAAAATTCGTGAATGTTCTCCGCCAGTTGACGAAAGCGATCCTCGGATTGGCGGAGTGCCTCCTCGGCCCGCTGCCGCTCCTGCGCGACGATGTGGCGTCGGACCCGGTGCAGGGATTCGCACAATCCGCTGATGAGGGTGCCGACCAGCACGAAAAGGATCAGGGCGGCGACATCGTTTACAGTCGAGAAGTGGAAGGCAGGGGGCTGTCCGGCGACGAAGTAATTTGCTGCGAACGCACTGAGGACCGTGGCCACGATACCGGGCGAGAAGCCGCCGAAATACGCGGCAATCATGACCGCCGGGAAAAAGGTCATCTGAGGGACGGCGTTCCCCAGCACCGGCCAGAGAGGCCGGCGGACCAGGAGCGATACCGCCGTGGCCAGCAAGGCCACGCCGTAAGCGACCAGCGGGTGCCGCGGGCTTTCATGCATGCGCACCTCAATGGACGTAAGCATAGCGATTACGTGTCAGAGCGAATAGAATGCCAGCCCTTTCGCTCCCACGGATGGACCTTCGAGCCGCCGCCCGGCGCTAACTCGGTGGCGACGCGGTTGACGGGTGGCTCCCGTAGAGCGTATCTTCGAATGGGCCATCCTGCTGGTGTTGGGCGCGGTGATCCTATCCCGTATCGCGCCGCGGCTTCAGGCGCCTTACGAGCCGTCCCGTCGATGCACCGAAAGCGAGCGAATCATGGCTCATTTGCTACTCATTGATGATGACCCGGACCTGATCCCGGAACAGGTGCACCAGGCGTTCCCCGCTCCCTCCCACCGGGTTGAGGTAGCCGGCACGGGAACGGCAGGACTTGACCGGGTTCGGACCGACCCTCCCGACGTGATCCTTCTCGATTTGCGTTTGCCCGACCAATCCGGTCTCGAGGTCTATCATGAAATCCGTGAGATAGACGCCCGCATTCCGGTCATCTTCGCCACCATGGCCAAGACAGCGGACACCGCCATCGAGGCGATGAAGCAGGGTGCTTTCGATTACCTGTTCAAGCCACTTGACCTTGGGCAAATGCGGCGAGTGGTGGGGGAGGCGCTGGAGGTCGGCCGGCGGATGCGCGCGCCGGCCGTCGTCACTGAGACCCCGCCGGACCCTGATGTGGATGGCGCAATCCTCGGCTCTTGCCCGGCCATGCGCGACGTATACAAGGCGATTGGCCGCGTCACCGGCCAGGACGTCACCGTGTTGATCGCCGGTGAGACCGGCACCGGTAAGGAATTGATCGCGCGGGCAATCTACCAGCACAGTTCCCGGGCCAAGGCGCCGTTCATGGCCCTCAACTGTGCGGCCATTCCTGAGCACCTGTTGGAGAGTGAGCTGTTCGGGCACGAAAAAGGTTCCTTTACCGGGGCCGACCGCCGCCGCATCGGTAAATTTGAGCAATGCAACGGCGGTACCATCCTGCTCGATGAAATTGGTGATATGCCGCTGGCCCTTCAGGCAAAGATTCTCCGCGTGCTGCAGGAACAATCATTCGAGCGAGTCGGTGGCAACGAGACTGTACGGACCGATGTGCGCCTGATCGCGGCCACCCACCGAGACTTGAAGGCCCTCGCGGCGGACGGGAAGTTTCGGCCGGACCTCTATTACAGGTTGAGTGTTTTCACCATTCATCTACCTCCTTTGCGTGACCGGGCCGAGGACTTGCCGATGCTGGTGCAGCACTATCTCCGGCGTTTCGGCCGGGAACTGGGGCGGGAGATAGAGGAAATTGCACCCGAGGCGATGGAGCGACTGCGAAGCTATTCCTGGCCGGGCAATATCCGGGAGTTGCAGAGCGTCGTGAAGCAAGCCCTGCTTCAAGCGCATGGCTCGGTGCTGCTTCCCTCCTTTTTGCCCGAATTTGCCCCCAACTCCGCCGAAAGCGCTCCGCTGGCGAGCGCCGATCTCGAGCTCGAGACCTTCATCCTTCAACGGCTGCAACCCGATTCCCGCGACTTGTACGCTCAAGCGCATGGTCAACTGGATCGGTTTCTGCTCGCCCGGGTCCTCGAGTACACCGGCGGCAGTCAACACCAGGCAGCCCGTCTCCTCGGAATTGCCCGGCAAACCTTACGCCTGAAGCTCCGCGACCTGGGCCTGCGCGTGACACAGTCGGTCGAAGCCGACGACGAAAATGAACCGTAGGAGGCGGGCTTCCGCGAGTTCGCCGCGCGCCGGGCCGCTGCCGACGCGCCGCGATTCTTGTCCAGTTGGCTGAGAATCTACCCGCTCCCGATCCCGTGCTGCTCTCTTTGCGGACCTAAAGGGTGTCCGATCGGCCGATTCAGGCAGCTTCCCGGGACACGAGCGCCTCGATCTCGGCAATTTCCCCGGGATTGAGACGGAAGTCGGCCGCTCCGGACAAGCCCCGCACCTGGTCGGGCCGCCGCGCGCCCACAATGGCGCCGGTCACGGCCGGGTTGCGAAGCACCCAGGTGACCGCCACTTCCCCCGGCGAGCGGCCATGCCGGCCGCCGATCGCCCGCAGCAGCTCCACCAGCTTCAGGTTGTCGGAGAGCCGCGGCTCGCGGAAGTCGGCACTTCCCTTCCGCCAGTCGTCCGCAGGCAAGCCCGCGATTCGCTTTGCCGTCATCGCGCCCGTCAACAGTCCGGAGGCCATCGGCGAATAGGCGATCACCCCGATCTTCTCCCGGGCCACGAACGGCAGGATCTGTTCCTCGATCTCCCGGTGCAGCAGTGAGTAACGTGGCTGAAGCGAGGTAATCGGAGCGATCGCCTGGGCCCGTTTCATTTGCGCGACATTGAAGTTGGACACGCCGATGTTCCGGACCTTCCCCTCTCTTTTGAGGTCGCCCATGGTCGCCCACCCCTCTTCGATGTCCTGATCCGGGTCAGGCCAGTGGATCTGGTAAAGATCGATGGCGTCCACTCTGAGTCGCCGCAGGCTGGCCTCGCACTCCCGCCGGATTGAGGCGGCCTTGAGACTGTGGCCGATCTGCCGGCGTTCGTCCCACACCATGCTGCACTTGGTAAAAATGTACGGCCGGTTACGCACTCCTTCGAGCGCCCGCGCGACGATCTCCTCGGAGTGGCCCAGCCCGTAGACGGCCGCGGTATCGATCCAGTTGATGCCGGTGTCCAGGGCCTCACGGATTGCCGCGACGGAGTCGCTGTCGTCCTGGCCGCCCCAGGCGAATTCCCAGCCCCCTCCACCGATCGCCCATGCGCCGAATCCGATCGGGGTAATGTTCAAGTTCGAGGTTCCAAGTTGTCTGGTGTTCATTGCATTCTCCTGCTAGGTGCCGGAGTTATTCATGGTGCCGTAGCCGCTCGCAAAGGCCGCGAAACTGGCGCGGTGCGAGGGGTCAATCAGTCCGACGATCACGGCGGCCAGGCCGTCCGGCGGCAAGACCGGAAGAACTGAGAAAATCGCGGAGCCGCTGGTAACTGGTGCACTGCCAAAAAGCGTGCCGTTGCCTGTTCCGGTCAGAGGGGAGGAGTTGGATAACGACGCATTGGCGCTGCTGCCGGCTCCTCCCGCGCCACCCAAAAGGGCCGCCTGTCCGTTCTGCCAAATAGAATAACCAGCGGCGGCGAGAGTGTCGCCGACCGCGGAAAGCGCTCTGGCATGGACCGCCGGAGTTGCGCCGCCCGAGGGCGCGCCCGATAACAACGTCCGGGTCTCGAGCCGTTCGATCACGGCAATGGCCCGCCGGCTGCGGGCTGACGAACGCCATATTGCTGATCTCATAATGGATCTCCGGCTGTCCTGGAGTGGGGCGCGGTTGCGTTTCCTCGATACTTCAGCATCAACAGTTAGCTGCCGGCAATCACACTTGCGGGCGGGCCGATCAGTAACGGCCGCGCGCAGTTACCGGAGCAATGGCCATGCCTGATTGGAGATGGATTAACTTCTCAGGCCGCCGCCGCGGAAATCGGCGTCGATTGCACGCCGCGCCTGCCGCGCCGCACCTCGGCGTGCGGAAGCACCGTTGAGCACAATCCACCTTGGGCAAGAATCCGTGCCGGCGGGACAGAAAGCCGCCGAGGGTGAGCCAAGCCGTTCGCCGCGCTCACAGCGGGACGAACGAACACCAGTTTGACGCCAATTGCCGCGGCCGGTACCGTCTGAAAGTACCTGTCGGTATGGCTCACGCTTTTCGGGGCTTTGAATGCACTCCCACGTTGTGAACGACCGGCGATCCGCCCTCGGCGGCACGGCGCCGGGGATGATCGAGGCGTTGGAACGCCGCGTGCTGTTTTCCGCGGCGGTCGCCCCGCTGTCCGCCGACGCGGCGTCGCGCGCGACGCAATCGTACGCCGCCATGCAGCAGTATCTGTACCGCGCCGACGCTACGAATCTGTATCACGAGCGGTACCCGGTTCAACCAGGCGACAATCCCTATTCGTACTTGTGGCCGCTGTCGCAGGCGTATACCGCGACCGTGGATATAGCGCAGCTTGGCGGCTACCAGGCGGACGTTCAGGCCCGTGACGTTGCCCTCGGTCACTATTTCAGCTCAAACGGCAAGGGCCCCAATGCCGGAGTGACGCCGTTGCAACCGAGCCTGCCGGGGTATGATTCCTATGTCGATCCGCCGCTGGGCGGAAGCGGCGACAAGTACTATGACGATGACGAATGGGTCGGTCTGGCGTCGATTCAGCAATACCAGCAGACCGGCGACCAGGCCTCCCTTGGCCGGGCGCAATCCATCTTCAGCTTGGCCGTCAGCGGGTGGGACAACAACCCATCCCACCGCGCGCCGGGCGGCGTCTTCTGGACCGAGGCGTCCTTCTCCCAGGACCGCAACACCGTCTCCACCATGCCCGCCGCGGAACTGGGGCTGCGGCTGTATCAGGCAACCCACAACCCATATGACCTGGCATGGGCCCAGCGGATGTACAACTGGGTTTACACCAATCTGCGCGATCCCGCCGACGGGCTCTATTGGGACCACATCAATCTGGCCGGCCAGATCAATACCGCCAAGTGGAGCTACAACCAGGGCGTGCCGATCGGCGTCAATGTGCTCTTGTATCAGGTCACCGGCAACCGGACTTACCTCCAGCGTGCCGAGCAGATTGCCAATGCCGCTGTGACGCACTTCGGCATCAGCGGGTTGTTTCAACAGCCCGCAGTGTTCGACGCGATCTTCCTTCGCAACTTGGTGCTGCTTTACCAGGTGGACCAGAATCCCGCCTACGCCGCGGAGGTCGTCAACTTTGGGGAGAGCGCCTGGAATACCCATCGCGATGCTTCGACCGGCCTCTTTCACTTCAGCGGGAGTGCGCTGACTTCATTGCTCGACCAGGCGGCCATGACTCAGATTTACGCGGTCCTGGCGACGACGAATGTTGCCTCGACGGCGACTGTCACCAACACCCTCGACGCGGGCGCCGGATCGCTGCGCGACGCGATCGACAACAACTCGGCCGACGTGATCCACTTCGCCATCCCTCGTTCGGACCCGAACTACGACCCTGCAACCGCCTCGTTCACGATTCGTCTCGCATCACAACTCGAGATCGGCCGTCCTCTCACCATCAGCGGACCCGGCGCTAATCTCATCGCGATCAGCCCGGGCGCGGCCAGCCGGGTCATTCAGATTGATGCGAATGTGACCGCGGAGATAGATGGGCTCACCATCGCCAACGGTCACGCGCCCGCCGGCGGAGCTGTGGGACAGGGAGGCGCCGTCTACAACCTCGGCACGCTCGTGCTGGCTGAGGACGCCATTGTGGGCAGCGTGGCCGATAGCGGCGGGGGGATCTTCAATGCCGGTGTCCTCAGCATCAATGCCTGCACGCTCAGCGGCAATTCAGCCGCGACCGGCGGAGGCATCGACAACATTGCGTCGCTCAACCTTCTGAACTGCACGATTGCCAACAACTCGGCAATGAGCGGCGGGGGTGGCCTGGCCAACTCGGGGACCGCTACGCTCACCAACGACACCATCGCTGACAACTCGGCAGGCGCCGCAGGCAGCGGCGGCGGGATCCTTTCCACTGGCGGCGATGCCACGCTGTACAACACCATCATCGCCGACAATTCAGACGCGGCTGCCCTCGCCGATGATATCAGCGGCGCGGTGGACGCAACGCTTGCCCTGCTACAGGCCCCCAGTTCCAACAATTTGATCGGCGCCGGCGGGGCCGGAGGGCTGGCCGCCGGTGTCCGGTCGAATATCGTCGGACAGCCCGTCCTCTTGGGGCTGCTCGGCAACTACGGCGGCGCGACAGCCACCATTCCCCTGCTGGCCAACAGCCCCGCCCTGAACGCCGGGTCCAACGCTCTGGCGGCGGCCGCCGGCCTCACGACCGATCAGCGCCGGCTTGCACGCGTGTCCGGCGGAACCGTCGACATCGGCGCCTACGAAGTCCAGCCGCCTGCCCTCGCCGGCGACGTGAACCATGACGGCAAGGTCGATTTCTCCGACCTGCTGATCCTCGTCCGGCATTTCGGCGAAACTAATCTGCCCCTCTTCGAGCTGGGCGACTTGGACGGCGACGGGAAGGTGGGCTTTGCCGATCTGCTGATCCTGGTTAGGAGCTACGGAGTCACCTGACAGCGGCCCCTTAGCCTCCATCATCGATTAGCAGTCCGATCACCTCAGGCTCCCGCGACCCTGCCGCCGACGGGGGCCAAGGCTGCTACACTGGTTCGTGTGGAAGGCCAAGCATACGAAGTCAACTTCGACGGCCTGGTCGGCCCGACGCACAATTACGCCGGGCTGTCGTACGGCAACCTCGCCTCGCAGAAACATGGGTTGACGGTCTCCAATCCGAAAGAGGCCGCGCTCCAGGGTCTGGCGAAAATGAAGTTCCTGGCCGATCTGGGGCTGAAGCAGGCGCTGCTGCCGCCGCAGGAGCGGCCGAACGTCGCCGTGCTGCGGCGGCTGGGGTTTGCCGGAAGCGACGCCGACGTGATTCAGCGGGCCTGGCGCGAAGACCCGCGGATGCTGGCGGCGGTCTACAGCGCGTCGAGCATGTGGGCGGCCAACGCCGCGACGGTTTCTCCCAGCGCCGACACTTCCGACGCACGGGCGCATCTCACGCCGGCCAATCTGATGACGCAGTTCCACCGCTCGATCGAGCCGCCGGAGACGGCCGCCATCTTGAGGGCAATTTTTGCAGACGAGTCGCTGTTTGCGCATCACGACCCGCTCCCCGCGGCCGGCTACTTTGCCGACGAAGGGGCGGCGAATCACACGCGCCTGACTGCCAGTTACGGCTCGCCGGGCGTTGAGCTGTTCGTCTACGGTCGCACCGCGTCGGCGTCGGGCGGGGCCGCGCCGGCGAGGTTCCCGGCCCGGCAAACGCTGGACGCTTCCGCGGCGATCGCTCGATTGCACCGCCTCGATCCCGCGGAAGTCGTCTTCGCGCAGCAGAGCCCCGCGGCGATTGACGCCGGCGTGTTCCATAACGACGTCGTGGCGGTCGGGAATCAGAACGTCATGCTCTACCACGCACTGGCGTACGCGGATGGCGACTCGGTCACAGATGAAATCCGCCACAAGTTCGCGGCGCGCTCTGCCTCGCCCCTGTTTCTGATCGAAGTGGGTCAGGATGAGGTGACGTTTCGAGACGCAGTCGAGTCTTACCTCTTCAACAGCCAGCTCGTGAGCCTGCCGGACGGCACCATGTCGCTGATCGCGCCGATCGAGTGCCGCCAGCGATCGGAAGTGAAGCAATGCATCGACAGGATCATCGGCGCCGACAATCCGATTCGGTCCGTCCACTACCTTGACGTCCGCCAGAGCATGAAAAACGGCGGCGGCCCCGCGTGCCTGCGCTTGCGGGTGGTGCTGGGCGAGCGCGAGTTGTCCGCCGCTCATGCCGGGATTTTTCTGACCGATTCTTTGTATACCGAGCTGACTGCCTGGGTCGCTCGTCACTACCGCGATTGCCTGCGGCCGGAAGACCTTGCCGATCCGAAGCTGGCGGAGGAGAGCAGGGCCGCGCTGGATGAACTCACGCGGATTCTGCGGGTGGGGGCGATGTATCCGTTTCAACGGTAATCGTCGCCCTGCGCTTTGGAAGCAGGTGCTCTGCCACGCCGACGCCCATCAGGAGACACGCTCCGAGGTAAACTCCGGTCCCGACGGTTATCAGCCCGACGAGCTGGGCCGTCCAGATCATCCGGCCCTGCCCGTGCGGATATCCGGGAACGCGCTGGATGAGCCAGCAGGCGAGCGTCATGGCCGCGGTGGCGACGACCATCTTCGCAAGGGGCGCCATGGACTTTCGCAAGCCGAGCCCTCCGACGCGCCGATTCAGCAGGACGAGCATCACCGCCGCCTGGAGGGCGAAGCTGGCCAGCGTTCCCGCGGCCATTCCAGCCTCGCCCAGCGACGTCCAAACCAGCGGCAACTCCACCGCCAGGTTTACCGCCAGCGTCAAAATCGACATGACCAGGGGCGTTACCGTATCGTGCACCGCGTAATAGGCGCGATTCACGATCTGCTGCAGACTGAATGCCCAGATGGCCGCCGAAAAGAAAAGCACCGACCTGGCGATCAGATCGGCGTCGTGCGGGCCGATCTGCCCGTGCTGAAACAGCAGGCGGACGGCCGGCTGGCGGACGAGGATCAGCCCGATGCTCGCCGGCAGACCCTCAAACAGCGTCGCTTCAATTCCCCGCCGCAGCACCCCCTTGAACTGCTCGGGGTCTTTATCCAGCGCGACGGCGCTCAGATTCGGGAAGATAGCGGTGGCCAGCGCGATCGCGAAGACCCCCAGGGGGAACTGGTAGAGGAACTGCGCGAGGTTAAGCCGGGCCGGCGCACCCATTTCCATCGGGTATCGCACCCAGTGCCCCAGGATTGCGAAGTGCGTCACCGGGTGGCCGGCGGCGTCGACGCCCTGCATCAGCAGCACGCTGATCCCTTTGTCCAGCAGCACCGAGAGCTGCAACGCGCCGGCGCCCAGCGCCACCGGCACCGTCAGCTTGAGCATCTTGCGAATGGCCGGCGTCCAGAAGTGCAGCACCGGCTGAAACCGGAACCCCACCGCCCGCAGAGCAGGCAGCAGGACCATTACCTGCATCGCCCCTGCGACCAGAACGAAGAAGCTCAGCCAATATGCCAGCGTCGTCTGAAGGGAAGTCGTTCTCGCGGCGTCCAGCCCGCGCCGAAGGTGAAGGACCCTGGCCCCAATCAACACCACCGCCACATGGCACACATTCAGAATGATCGGCGCGGCCGCCGGCGCGGCAAACCGTTTGTGGACCTGAAGGATAGCGCCCAGCAATGCCGTCCCGCAGATCAGGAGCACATACGGGAGCATGATGGCGGTGAACTTCAGCGTGAGAAGCCGGTCCGGCAGCATGTGGCGATCGAAGATGATGACGACCGCCAGGACCAGTTCGCCGACCACCGTGAGACCAAACAGGATGACGCACAAAAGGTTGACGCTGGCGGCGGCGAAGGCAGTGCTCGGTGCTGAGTGCCGAGTGCTGAGTGCTGAGTGCTGAGTCCCGAGTTCTCGCTCGCGTTTCACTGCCTGGGCGTAAAGGGGAATGAAGGCGGCGGAGAGGGCCCCTTCGCCGAAAAGCTTGCGGAACAGATTGGGGATAGTGAACGCGACGGTAAAGGCCGACGCGACCAGTCCCGTCCCCAGATAATGCCCCGCGACGACCTCGCGGGCCAATCCCGTGATCCGGCTGACCAGGGTCAGTCCGCCAATCAGCTTTGCATGCCCGACAAAGGAGCCGGCCGACTGCTCCGCCACGGGCTTGCGCATCGATGCGTAGCCGATCGGAACTGTTTGTTCGGACGCAAGTGGGGCGGTCATCCGTTCGCTGGGGCCGACATTCCTGCCTGCCCTCTCCTCCGTGAGAGTTTTGGTTCAGCAGACAACCTTGTCTGCCCCACCTGCAAGGAGGCCTGATCCATCTCGCAAAGTTTTCTTTTCAACTCGACGGCGGCTGCCCGTGGGTCATCCGTGTCTAGCACGGCCGCGGTGACGGCGATGGCCCTTATGCCGGCGCCTAAGACTTCATCGACATTTGCGGCCGTGATGCCCGCAATCGCGATAGCCGGGACCGGAATTTCTGCTACGACCTGGTGGGCGAACTCCACGCCGGCCACAAACGATCGCGGCTTGGTGGAGCTGCGGAAGATCGGCCCGACGCCGATGTAGTCAGCCCCGTTGAGCCAGGCGCGTTTCGCCTGCTCGATATCGTGCGTGCTGACGCCGACGATCTTCTGGCCGCCCACGAGTTTCCGGACCTCAACCACGGGGAGGTCGTCCTGTCCAACGTGTACGCCGTCGGCGCCGCTGAGGATCGCGATGTCGGGGCGGTCATTAATGATGCAGAGCTTGCCCGTGCGATGACAGAGCTCGACGAGCTGTCTGGCACGGCGGAGCAGTTCGCCGCCGTCCAGCTCTTTTTCGCGCAGTTGCAGGCAGTCGGCCCCGCCGAGGATCGCCTGCTGGGCCGCTTCAAGCCACGGTCGCCGGCAGTACGTCTCACTGATCATCACATACAGCCGGACGTCCTGGAAGAGGCCGGCGGGGCGCAAGGTGCGAGCCAGACGCTGTTCGATGTCATAAAACTGATATCGAAGTCGCTCGATCGCCACGGCATCGGCAGATGAAAACGTCTTCAGGTACTCCTCGATGCTCCTGAAGGCTTCCCCCAGCCGCTTGCCGGCGGCGGTAACTACGTCGGCAATGTCCTCCCGGCGCAGCTCCGCCTGCGTCTTGTTCGCCGTCCCCACATCGCCGGGCGTGTCGCGGTGAAGAATGGCTTCGGGGAGGACCGGTGAGAGAACGGCGGCCAGTTCATGCCGCAGGGCCTTCAACTCGGCCGACATCCCGCCAGCGTCCAGGACGAACCGAGCGTAGTCTTCCAGCACGCGCAGCGCTTCCCGTGCCCGGTTCGCGTTCGCGTCCAGCAGCCGCAACACCGCTGTATTCATGGCGTGGGCCACAGCCCGACGATTATAAGGCTGGGGTGGAAATATGCACCGGCTCGACGATGAACAGGCGTAAACATGCTTTTCGTAATGGTTTGCGCAGCCTGACGCGGGCGCGGGCAACGATAGGCACGATTGGGCCCAGTCTCTACAATGCCCGCGGCATGCCCGAGCTAAACCAGATTGTCCGCGGCGACTCGATCGAGATCCTCAACCAGGGCCCCGAGGCGTGGGTCGACCTTTGCTTTGCCGATCCTCCGTTTAACATCGGCTACCTGTATCACGGGTACGACGACCGGCTGAAGACGGAGGACTACCTGAATTTCAGCCGGGATTGGATGAAAGCCGTCCATCGGGCGCTCAAGCCGACCGGGTCGTTCTACCTGGCGATTGGGGACGAGTACGCCGCCGATCTGTGCGTGATCGCCCGCCGGCAGATCGGGTTTTATCTTCGCAACTGGATCATCTGGCACTACACCTTCGGGCAGCAGCCCAAAGCCAAGTTCGCACGCAGCCACACGCACATCCTGTATTTCACCAAGGACCCGAAGGTATTTACGTTTAACCCCGACGCGATCCGCGTGGCCAGTGCCCGCCAGACTACCTACGCCGATGCCCGCGCCAATCCCAAGGGGAAGCTGCCGGACGACGTCTGGTTCCTTCGTCCGCAGGAAGCGCCGCACCTGTTCGCGCCCGAGGCCGACACCTGGTACGTCAGCCGCGTCTGCGGCACGTTCAAGGAGCGCGAGGGGTGGCACGGCTGCCAGATGCCGATCGCAGTCCTCGACCGCATCATTACAGCCAGCTCCAACCCTGGCGACATCGTCCTTGACCCCTTCAACGGCTCGGGCACGACCGTGGTGAGCGCGGCGCTGCTGGACCGCAAGTACGTCGGCATCGATCAGTCCGAATCGTACGTTGGCTACGCGCGCAAGCGGCTGGAGCACGCCCTCCAGAACACCGCCGCGGACAACGGCGCCGATCCCATCGCGGCCGTGATCGACCCGAAACGCGCCTCAAAGGTGATGACCGAAACCGACGCCTTCGGCCGCAAGCGCGTCGCCCGCCGCCGCGCGGCCAAGACGGCTTGATTTTTTGGCTCTCCGCTACCGCCGCTGATCCTTGTATACGGCTCATCCGAACAGGTGCAGTACCCGTAAGCGGTAGTGGCTGAAGTTGCTCATGCCGCACGCCCGCCACAGGATGGCCCGCGGGCCGCGATTGAACCCCTCGGTTCTCCCGTTGCTCGAGCGGCTCACGAAGTAGTTGACGATCTTGTCCATCCAGTTCTCCAGCGTCCGGTTGATTCTTGCGGACAGGGCGTGTACAACCCAGCCCGCTGTCACGGAAGATCGCTCGCGGCGGCGCATAGAATGAGTTGTCCGGCCCGAGCGTGTTTGGACGGCAGGCACCGCGCGAATCACCTCGGAGACCGGCGAAAGCGGGTGGCGTTTCTGTACCCGCGACGCAAACAAGCTGTGAATCCGGGCCCAACGAACTTCCCCCCAGACCTGCCCCGCCGGCCGACCAGCTTCGCGGACGATTTCCGCCGCTTCTTTGTCCGCGGCTTGGCCGCCCTGATGCCCACCCTGATCACGCTGTGGCTGCTGGTGAAAGTGTGGGAGTTCCTATGGGAGGCGCTGGGACGGCATATTATTTTCTCGATCCGGTTCCTCTGGCTGAAGCTGGGGGGCTGGTGGATCGTGCCCGATGAGCCGCCCGGCTATATCCGCCGCGTGCTCCCCAGTGAGTCGCTGTCGATGCAGGTCTTGGGCGTGGTGTTGGCGATCGTGCTGGTTTACCTCGTCGGGGTGCTGGTGGGTAATTTCATCGGCCGGCAATTCTGGCGGCTGGGGGAGATGGCGGTGATGCGCGTCCCGCTGGTCCGCGCGATTTACCCGGCGGTGAAACAGGTCACAGACCTGTTCCTTGCCGACCGCGCCGGCGCCTTCGCCGGCAGCCGCGTCGTCGCGGTGCAGCACCGCGCCCAATCGCTCTGGACAATCGGCCTGGTGACCGGCGGGGGCTTGCGGGCCCTAAGCGAGGCGACCGGGGACGAGATGGTGACGGTCTTCGTCCCGTCAACCCCGACGGCCTTCAGCGGATATGTGGTGGTGGTGCCGCGGCGCGCGGTGGTGGAACTGCCGCTCACCGTGGAGGACGCGATGCGGCTGTTGGTGAGCGGTGGAGTGCTGGGGCCGCAGGCGAAGCAAAAGCTCGGGGGGCCGCCTGCCGGCGATGAGACCGAGGCGGGGCCGTCTGCGGCGCCGCAGCGGCCGCAGGCGGCGACGCCGGGACGCACCGATGTGGATAGAATCGCGGTGACCGGCGCCGACAGTGGCGTCCGGCGATGAACGAAAGGAGCTGACACGTGTTAGTCACCGTGATTGGCCGGCACATGGAAGTAACCGACGCGTTAAAGCAGTACGCGGAACACAAGGCCACGAAGCTCGGCAAGTATTACGACTTGATTCACGAGATTGAGGTCATTCTAGACAGTGCCAAGGACGCACCGCGGGTCGAAATGATCGTCCACGCCGAGCACCGCAACACGTTTGTCGCCCACCACGAGGAGGGGGACGCGTACGCGTGCATCGACGGATGCATGCACAAGCTGGAGCGGCAAGTCACCGAGCATAAAAAGAAGCATCGCAACCGCAAACACCCGCAGGATGAGACGCCGCGGAACGTTCAGAAGGGGTAGCGTCGGGTCGCACCGTCGTTGGCAACCCCGCATGGCCCGGGCGGTTGCAATCTCCCATCAACTTCCCGGAAAATCGGTTTATGAAGCTGCGAGAATTTATTGTCACCGATGCGATCGTCCCGGAGCTGAAAGCAACCGACCGCGACGGGGCCATTCGCGAGCTGGTCAGCGCCCTGGCCTCCGCCGGCGCCGTGCCCACCACCGCCGTGGACGACATCGTTGCTTCGCTTGTCAAGCGCGAGCAGAACGGGTCGACAGGGTTCGGCAAGGGTGTGGCGGTGCCGCACGTGAAGCACCAGAAGGTGAAGGCGATGGCCGGCGCCATCGGCCGCAGCCCCGGGGGGATCGATTTCGCCGCACTCGATCATCAGCCGGTCTACACCGTCTTCCTGCTGCTGTCGCCGGAAAACCAGCCCCAACAACACTTGCAGGCCATGAACATCGTATTCAGCAACCTGCAAAAGGACATGTTCCGCCGGTTCCTGCGGCAGGCCCCCACCCGCGAGGCAGTTGTCGATCTCCTGGAGGAGGCGGATCAAGGCAAATAACAGAAGTGCTGAGTGCTGAGTGCCGGGTGCTGAGTGACCGAGCAACTCAGCACTCAGAACTCAGCACTGACGCGAAGATGATGGCATCGAAGGACGTAGTCGTGATAAACGCCCGGGGCCTGCACGCCCGACCGGCAATGCAGTTCGTGGACATGGCCAACGCATTCCAGTCTCAGGTGACGGTCTCAAAGGACGGTCCCGAACCGATCGAGGTGGACGGCAAGAGCGTGATGCAGATGATTACGCTGGAAGCCACCCAGGGCACCGTGCTGCACGTGAAGGCCGAAGGCGACGACGCCCAGGCCGCGGTCAACGAGCTGGCCGCATTGTTCGAGAGTAAGTTCGGCGAGGAATGAAGGGAATTGCGATTTGCGATTTGCGATTTGCGATTGAGTTTTCCCCAATCGCAAATCGCAAATCGCAAATCGCAAATCAGAATCGATGGAGATTAAGAAGGGCATCGGCGTCTCCCCCGGCGTGGTGATCAGCACGGCTGTCGTGCTGGACGCCGAGGACCTGCTGATCCCCAAACGGCAAATTCAGGTCGAGCAGGTCCCGGGCGAGATCGAGCGCCTGGACCGCGCGGTCGCTGACAGCACGCTCGACCTGGGCCGTCTGCGCGACTCGCTTACGGCCAAGGCCGGCCCGGAAGTCGGGGGCATCTTCGAGTTCCATCTGGGCGTCCTTCGCGACAAGTCCACGCTACGGCAGATCACCGATGAGATCAGGAAGAACCAGACCACCGCCGAATACGCTCTCAGCACCGTGATGCGCCGCTATGCCAATACCTTCCTGGCCATGTCCGACCGATACCTGTCCGAGCGGGTGAAGGACATTCACGACATAGAGCGGCGGGTGCTCCGCAGCCTGATCGGGCAGAAACACGAGGATCTGTTGCACCTGAGCCGGGACGTGGTGGTCATTGCCCATGACCTTCTGCCCAGTCAGACCGCCGCCCTGGACCGGGTACATGTGAGGGGCTTCGCCACCGACGTGGGCGGGCGCACCAGTCACACCGCCATCGTCGCCCGCGCGATGGGCATCCCGGCGGTCGTCGGGCTGGGCAATATTACCTCCGAGGTCAGCGGGGGGGACACGGTGATCATCGACGGCACCCGTGGCGTAGTAATAGTAAACCCGGATGACGAGCAGCTCGAGGAGCACCGGGCCGCGGGACAGAAGCTCGAGCGGCTCGACACCGAGTTGGCGGGATTGGCCGAACTCCCGGCCCAGACGCGGGACGGGCATGTCGTCAGCCTACAGGCGAACATCGAATTCCCAGAGGATGTTGACGACGCTCTTGCTCACGGGGCCGAGGGAATCGGCCTCTATCGCACGGAGTTCCTGTACCTGGCCAGCGAGAAGGAGCCCAGCGAACAGGACCATTATGAGGCCTACGCCGACGCCTTGCGGCGATTGAACGGCCGGCCCCTGGTCATTCGCACGCTCGATCTCGGGGCCGACAAATACACCCAGGCCAAGGCCCAAAACCCCGAGCGCAACCCGTTTTTGGGCGACCGCTCGATTCGGATGTGCCTTCACGACATTCCCATGTTCAAACGGCAGCTTCGGGCCATCATGCGGGCCAGCGTGCTGGGCGACGTGAGGATCATGTTCCCCATGATCTGCACGATCATGGAACTGCGGCAGGCCCGGATGGTGCTGAACGATGTCCTGGAGGAATTGGAAGACGAGGGCGCCGGCTTCCGCCGCGACATCCCGATTGGGATGATGGTGGAGGTGCCGGCGGCGGTCATTCAGGCCGACCAGTTCGGAAAGGAAGTCAACTTTTTCTCCGTTGGGACCAACGATCTGATCCAATATACGCTGGCCGTTGACCGGACCAACGAGAAGGTGGCGGGGCTGTTCTGCGCGGCCAACCCCGCCGTCCTCAAGCTCGTGCGCGACACCATCCGGGCCGCCGGACGAAACTCGATCAGCGTTAGCGTCTGCGGTGAAATGGCCGGCGACCCCTTGTACACTCTTCTGCTGCTGGGCCTTGGGCTGAACATCTTCAGCATGAACGGCCCGGACATCCCGGAGGTCAAGAAGATCATCCGGTCCACCACCATGGAGCACGCCCGACAAGTCGCGCGAAGAGTCATGAGTTTCGATAGCGAACGACAGGTGATGCATTTCCTCCGTGAGGAAACGCGCAAGATTATTCCAGAGGCATTTTGAGGAAGAGTTCCAAGTTGCGAGTTGTCAGTTGCCAGTAGTAGGGCCGACGGCTCTCCTGGCAACTGGCAACTTGCAACTTGCAACTAGGACTTATGGCAAAAGAAATGTTGATTAACGTCTCCGAGGGGGAGGAATGCCGAATCGCCCTGATGGAGGGCGGCAGGCTTGAAGAGCTTTACATGGAGCGGACGAGCTCCACGTCGCACGTCGGGAACATCTACAAGGGTCGCGTGACGAACGTCGAGCCGTCCATTCAGGCGGCGTTCGTGGACTTCGGTCTGGGCCGCAACGGCTTCCTCCACATCTCCGACCTGATGCCCAGCTACTTCGGGCGGAGGGGCGAAGACATCCAGGAGACGGTCGGCCGGAAGATGGCCCGCCGCGACCGCCCGCCCATCCAGCGATGCCTTCGTCGCGGCGACGATATCGTCGTGCAGATCATCAAGGAAGGGATCGGCACCAAAGGCCCGACGCTCACCACCTATCTTTCGGTCCCGGGGAAAATCCTGGTGATGATGCCGGGCGTCGGCAAAAGCGGCGTGAGCCGTAAGATCGAGGACGATGAGGAGCGCCGCCGGTTGCGGCAGATCCTCGACCAGCTCGACCCGCCTGACGACGCCGGCTTCATCATCCGCACCGCCGGCGTGGGCTCCACCAAGGCCGAGATCCAGCGCGACCTGACCTATCTCGCCCGGCTCTGGGTGAATTTCAAGAAGAAGCGCGACTCCGGCCCCGGGCCACTGGAGCTGTATACCGAGGGGGACCTGGTCACCCGCACGGTCCGCGACGTGTTCACCAGCGAAGTCGACAAACTTGTCGTCGACAACAAGGACGTCGCCCGGCGGATCAAGGAGGTCATCAAGCTCTCCAATCCGCGGACGCGAAACCGGGTCGAGCTGTACGAGGAGCCGATCCCGCTGTTCCACAAATACGGGATCGAGAAAGAGCTCGAGCAGATGTACAGCCGCCACGTGCCGCTTCCCAGCGGTGGGTCGCTGGTGATCGACTCGACCGAGGCGATCGTCGCCATCGACGTCAACAGCGGCAAGTTCCGCGACCACAGCGACGCAGAGACTACTGCCTTCAAAACCGACATGGAGGCCGCCGACGAAATCTGCCGCCAGCTCAAGCTCCGTGATCTGGGCGGGGTGATTATTTGTGATTTCATCGACCTCCGGTACGAGCGCCACCGCCGCGAGCTGGAACGCCAGCTGCACGACAACCTGAAAAACGATCGCGCCAAGACCAAGGTCCTGCGGATGAGCCAGTTCGGCATCATCGAGATGACCCGCCAGCGAATGCGGCCGTCCCTGAAGCGCTCGGTCTATTTCGACTGCCCCCACTGCAAAGGCGCCGGCCTGGTCAAGACGCCGGAGAGCATGAGTCTTGACGTAATGCGGCGGCTGCGAATTGCGATTAACGATCAGCGCGTGCAGCGAGTCGAGCTGTCGGTCTGCCCGGACGTGGCGTTCTACCTCCAGAACAAGAAGCGGCAGCAGCTCAGCGATCTGGAACAGAAATATGAAAAGAAGGTCCTGATCCGTCCCGAGCCGACGCTGGGGCTGGACGAAATGCGGATCGACCTGTTCGACAATCGCGAAGGACTGGTTTACCTCGAAGAGCTGGGGATGGTCGCCCAGCCGCCGCACACGACGCAGCTCGGCACCCGCCCGGCGCCGCCGCGAGGTCGGGGCGGCCGTGACCAGCGGGGCCGCCGGCCGGGACCGCCGCCTCACCGCCTGCCCCCGCAGCGGCCTGAGGAGGAGCTGGCTGAAGATCGGTTCGAACGGGTGGAAGAGGACGTCGATCACCGCGAGCGTGAGGAGGACCGCCCCATGGCGGCGGCCGAGCCGCCGGCACTCGACGCGGAGGCGGCCGGAGAGAAGAGGGGCGAGCCGACCGAAGGCGAAGCTCAGGCGGGCGTTGACGAGCAAGGCGGCGATGGGCGTCGGCGTCGGCGCCGGCGTCGCGGCCGCCGCGGCCGTGGCCGCAACCGCCAGACTGCCCAGCAAGCCGACTCTGCCGTTGCGGGCGGGGAAGCGCCGCCGGGCAGCGGACCAGCGCCCGACGAGGCGTTCGTCGAGGAGGACGTTATCGAGACCGGCGATTACTTGGCCGATCAAGGGGATGAGCGCGAGGAGTCGGCGGGCGGGCCGTTCGACGTCGAGGCGGCGCCCTCCGTGTCGGGGCCGGTCGCACGGGTGGGACCGGAGGAGCAACTCCCCGCCAAGCCGCGCCGGCGTCGCCGCGGCGGCCGCGGTCGCCGCCGCAAGAGTGCTGACAACGGCGCCGCGCAGACCGCCGGGCGATCGCCCGCGTCCGCCGATGCGGCCAATGCGCCGGTCCCAGGCCCCGTGCCGCCCCTCGTCCCGACCGGTTCGACCGACCGTCATCTGATCGAAGATGAGCCGGTCATACCCCAGCCGGTGCGCCGCCCGCGGAGCGTACGCGACCTGGATAACATCCCGGAAGATTACGACTAACAAAAACGTGCTCTGAGGAGTTTTCGGGTGCCGTGCCCGTGCGTGGGCATGGCATCCGACGAGGTTTAATGACGCGCGAACTTGGAGCGGGCTAGACCGTCTGGGGGGCCGCGGTTACATTTCCCGCCATATCGCGGATGCAGACAAAGGTCTATACGCACCACAAACGCCTGGAGGAGAAACCGATATGCCACCGATCGCGAAGTCCCATCCTGTTCGCCGGCCGTCTGCCCCCGTGTTGATCGAGTGCCTCGAGGGCCGCACGTTGCTGAACGCCACGCTGACCAGCGCCATCGCTCCGGTCAGCGGGTCTGCCGGCTCGTCCACGATGATCAACCTGAACTCTCATTTCAGCGACCCGAACGTCACCGGCACTCCGGTACTGATTCAGACGACGCAAGGGAACATTCCAATCACATTGTTCGACTCGCAGGTCGGAACGACGGTCCAGAACTTCTTGCATTACGTCAACTCCGGCGAATACAACGGGACGTTCATTCATCGGGTGGTGACGGTAGCGGGCGGCGGAATCGGCATCGTTCAGGGCGGCGGCTATACGCCCGATGAGAATCACATCGCGACCACCACCGCCATCCCGCTGCAATATCAGATCCCGAACTCCACCGGCACGATTGCCATGGCCCGGACCTCCGTTCCTAACAGCGCCACCAGCGAGTGGTTCTTCAACGCCGCCGACAACTCGCAGACCCTCGGTCAGTCCAACGGAGGCGGGTACGCGGTCTTCGGCAAAGCGCTGTATGGGGGACTTCAGGCGGTCCAGAACATTTATTCGCTCCCGCTTACCGCCTACCCTCCGACTTTCGCGTCCTCGGTTCCTGTGATGAACTACAGCGGCGGGACGGTGATGACGAGCAATCTCGTCATCGTGAACAGCGTTTCAGTGGTCCCCGCGCTCACGTTCCAGGCCAGCAGCGACAACCCGTCGCTGGTAAGCCCGAGCGTCTCGGGCGGCAACCTGACACTGACTTTCGGCAGCGGCATTGGGACGGCTCACATCACGGTGACTTCGACGGACCTTGGTGGTAACGTCGCCACGACGACTTTTGCCGTCGGCGTCGGCATCACCCAGGTGAACGTCGGAAAGGGGACGGCCACGAAGCTCGTCCGCTTTACCGACGCGGACGGCACCGTCTCTCAGCTCTCCGTCAACGGTCCCGGCGTCGCGACCCTGTCGCTGACCGGCAGTGGGCTGACCCAGTCAACTAAGCACGGCATCACCACCGTCACCGGCGCGGCCCAGGGCGTCTCCATTTCCACCGCCGGGACCACCGGGGCGAGCACGCTGAACATCACCGGCCACGGCGGTAACGGCGTGGTCAACGTCGCCGGCCTCACCACCGACGGGTCGCTGCGCGCCATCAACGGCCCCAACACCGCCCTGACCGGCACCGACACGATCAACGGCAGCATCGGCGCTCTCACTCTCGACAGCTTGATCGGCGGCACATTCTCGGCTTCGGGCATCGGCCGGCTGGTCGTCCGCGGGGCGATCGATTCGTCTACCATCCGCGTCAGCGGCAACATCGCGTCGATCACCGCCGGTTCGATCACCAACAGCAAGATTTATGCGGGCGTCGGTACGCTGCCAGCCGGGCAGAACCTGCCGGCCAGTCTGAGCGACTTTGCCGCTGCCGCGGCGATCAGTTCCGTCAAGGTCGGCCGCGGCGGGTTCGCCAACGCCGACATTGCAGCACAGACGCTGGGCAATCTCAGTCTCGGGACGATCCAGACGTCCAATAGCGGCGCCGCCCTTGGAGTTGCCGGCCACTCGCTCCGCAGCCTGACCGGCGTTGCCGCCGGCAAACATCTGCGGCTCCAGCGCATCGCCACCCAGGCAGACGTCACCAGCCAGTTGACCAAAGAGGGCGTCGCTTTGCAGGACATGGTCATCCGGACCGTCTGACGGGAGTTTGCCGGTGCCCTGGATCGTGGATTACACGCAAGTCCTGGAGCAGATGCGCGGCCAGGGCCAGCGGGGACTCTATTACAACAGCGGGGCGTTCGCCTTTCCCGAAGGCGTCGGCGAATCGGTCGGCTGGGTCGGGCCGCAGGATCCGACGCTGCGCCCCGAGGCTCGTGCACTGGTGCGGCCCGTGCCGCCTCCCTATCCGCGGAGCCTGACGCAACTGGTCGTCCGGGCCTGGCAAACCTGCCTGCCGGGCAAAGTCTGGCTGATGCCCAAGAGCCATTGGGCATACGAGTTGGATTTCGGCAGCCGCGACTGGATGCCCGCGCTTCTGGAGCACGCCGGTGTGGACGCCGGGCTGCTGCAACCACGGACCAACGCCGCCGCGATCGAATTCGCCCTCGCTGAATCCGGGCCGTTTTCCCACGTCGTCGAGGGATTGCTTCGGATGCTGTTGGGCAGCGACTTCGCCCTGGCCTTTCCCGGCCGGCCGGTGGTCTGCACGCTGCACCATCACAAGCAGGTCTGGTGGACGAGCAACGACTCCCAGCTCATTGACGCCCTTCGCCGGCTGGCTGATCCGTAATGTCAGCCCAGGGCCTGCCGCAGCGCGTCGACTTCTCGACGGAGGACGTTAATGCGGTCGCGCTCGGCCACCTTAAACAGCGATTCATCCTCGATGCAAAAGTCACCGCTGTAGCCGGCACGACGGAGAATGTCCACCATTCGCTTCAAATCCAGGCTCCCTTCGTCTAGCGGACAGCAATACTGCTTGTAGTCCTGGCCGATCTCGCGGCGCCGCTCCGCCAGGGCAGGGGGGTAGTTGATGTTCTTGAGATGTGTGTGTTTCGTCCGCGGGGCGTATTTTTCGATCAACTGATAGACCTCGCCGCGCGGGTGCCCGAACCAATAGAAGTTGCCGCTGTCCAGCGTCAGCCCGAGCCGCGAGTCAGGCACGGCGGCCAGGACGCCGTCCAGAAACTCGGGGTCATTGGAGATCGGGCCGTGATTCTCCATCCCCAGATCCACGCCACTCTCGGCGGTCTGCTGGAGAAGGCGGCGGATGCCGCGGACCAAATTTTCTCGGACCTGCGGCGGCGACAGCGACTTGTTCGCGGTGAAGGTGTCAATGCGGACGACGGGCGCACCCAGCTCTCGCGCGGCCTGGACCACCTGTGTAGCCCACTCCACATGTCGATCGGCGTCATTGCCGGAAAAGTCGGTGGCGACGAGCAATGCACAGACTCGCACTCCCTCGTGCGCCAGGCGGTGCTTCAGCTCGCTCACGGCTGCCGAATCGCCAACTGAACAGGGAGGCTCCTCCGCGCCGCGGACGTAGGGCAGAAGCCCTTCGGCGTCGACCATTGCCTCGATCGCGCTCACGCCGATTTCCCGTAACGCCTCGAAGAGCGACTGCCCGGCCGCGACTGGCACGCTTTGGTCGCGCACGGCCACATTCAGCGCATCCCGATTCATCATCGATCTCCCGTTGTGAAGCCCCGCACGTGTTATCGGTCCGGGGAGCGATATTTCAACCCGCTCGACCGCATCTCTTTCGATCGCATCTTCTATGCCGGCTTTGACCGCAACGGGGTCGAATCGTAGATCATGTTTCGACCGGCCTGCTTCGGCGGGACGGTGAAGAGAGGATCCCCGACAAGGGCTAAGCCGCCGCAAGGCGGCGCCGGGCTTGGAAGGCCCGGCTCACCGCCGCAACCTCGCGGACGAGGCGGCGGCGGTGATGCGCAAAGTGCCCGGTCCCGATGAGCCCGCCGGGCTCGGCGGGACTGAGGGCGCTGCCGAAAGGATGCTCGTGAATGCACGCCCGCCCAAGGGACAATCCTTGGGGGGCAGGTCACGACCTGTCTTATCGGTCCTCCTTCCTTGGCGTCTTCGCCCGCGGCAGGAGGCCGGTGGCGGCCCGCGACGGTGCGGGCCGCGGCCGGCGACCGCAGGCAATTAAGTCGGCTTCGGCGCGCGACGATGCAATATGCATCAGGAGCATCGGGCGCGCCGGCACCGAAGCGAAAGGAGGCGGAGCACGCGCGTATCGACCGGCCGCGGATGGAAACAACGGCCGGCGCCGCCGACGGGACCAGGCAAGGCAAGGGGCCCGAGTCGGTCGGATGATGCGGCGCCAGAGAGTCGCGCCAAGCTATGGACAACGGTAACGACCGAACAATGTGTCCGCGGCCGGACAAACCTCCGCCGCGGGAGTTTAGACAGTTCGAACTTTAAGGAGGCATTCACAATGTCTGCGATCCGTAGAAACAAGGGCTTTACGCTCATCGAAATTCTGATCGTCGTCATCATCCTGGGCATTCTGGCGGCGATCGTGATTCCGCAGTTCAGCAACGCCAGCTCATCTGCCAAGATGGCCGGCATCAGCAGCACCGCCCAGACGCTGCGAACGCAGGTGGCCCTTTACCGGCTGCAACACAACGACCAGTTGCCGGCGCCGGTGACCAGCTTCTGGAACAAGATGATCACCCAGACCGACGCGCTGGGCAACGCCTACTCGTCGGGCGTCTCCGGGAGCGGCCCCTTCGGGCCGTACATGCAGCAGGTGCCGAACAACGCCTTGAACGGCGCCAGCACCGTGCTTGACGGGAACGCGATCCCGGTCCCCGGC
>Ga0073928_10002839_pt1 | contig 28622 bp, 30 predicted proteins | sample PaiPotPPA55metaG_FD_76969 | JGI IMG/M metagenome (GOLD analysis project Ga0073928, IMG submission 76969) | Iron sulfur acid spring bacterial and archeal communities from Banff, Canada, to study Microbial Dark Matter (Phase II) - Paint Pots PPA... ...
CGCGGGGTCGGGGTGCCGCCGCGCTGCACGTGGCCGAGCACCGTGGTGCGCGACTCCTTGCCGGTGCGCTTCTCGATCTCCGCGGCCAGCCGCTCGCCGACGCCGCCGAGGCGGACGTGGCCGAAGGAGTCGACCTCCTGGTTGAGCAGGATCTCGTCGCCCTCCTTGGGCGCGGCGCCCTCGGAGACCACGACGATCGGCGCGTACTCGGACTTGAAGCGGGACTCGACCCACTCGCAGACCTGCTCGATGTCGTACTTCTCCTCGGGGATGAGGATGACGTTGGCGCCGCCGGCCATGCCGGAGTGCAGCGCGATCCAGCCCGCGTGCCGGCCCATGACCTCGATGACCAGCACCCGGTGGTGCGACTCGGCCGTGGTGTGCAGCCGGTCGATCGCCTCGGTGGCGATGGTCACCGCGGTGTCGAAGCCGAAGGTGTAGTCGGTGGCGTTCAGGTCGTTGTCGATGGTCTTGGGCACGCCCACGACCTGGACCCCGGAGGCGTGCAGCGCGGTGGCCACGCCGAGTGTGTCCTCGCCGCCGATCGCGACCAGGGCGTCCACGCCGAGGTTGGCGAGGTTCTCCTTGATCCGGTCCACCCCGCCCTCGATCTTGACCGGGTTGGTGCGGGAGCTGCCGAGGATGGTGCCGCCGCGGGGCAGGATGCCGCGCACGGCCTTGACGTCCAGGGTCCGCGTCAGACCCTCGAGCGGGCCGCGCCAGCCGTCGCGGAAGCCGACGAACTCGTAGCCGTACTGCTGGACGCCCTTGCGGACCACCGCCCGGATGACGGCGTTGAGACCGGGGCAGTCGCCCCCGCCGGTGAGCACTCCGACGCGCATGTCGTTCCCTTCGGTATTTCTCGTGGGGTGTGCATAGGAGCCGCCGCACCGGCCCGCACAGGCACCTGAGGCCGTTGACTGTGGGGTACGAGGCTGGGCGCCGTTGCCCTCGGACCGTCGCGCGGTCACCGACCTCTGGTCCAAACTTACCGGTTACCGGCGGGTTACCCATTCCCCGCCCGTATCGCGGACCGGTTAAGCCGAGGTGAACTCGGGCCGATCGGCGTCGTGCACGGGAATTTCCGGGGTCGGCCCGTCCGTTGCATCCCTAGAACCTCGGTACACGGTCCCCAGGAGACTCAGGAGACATGTCGATGAACAGCGCCTCTCTCGCGCCGGCCTCGGTGCGCACCTCTGTGCGGATCCCGCTGCAGTTCTCCGACGGGTTTCGCGTCGAAGCACAGGTGTTCACCTTCGACGGGCTGGCCGACGGGCAGGAACACCTCGCCCTGGGGCTCGGCGACTACCGCCATACCAACACGCCCCTGGTCCGGCTGCACTCCGAGTGCCTGACCGGGGACGTGTTCGGCTCCGCCCGCTGCGACTGCGGCCCGCAGCTGCGCGACGCGGCCGAGCAGATCTCGAAGGCCGGCGGCTACCTGCTGTACCTGCGCCAGGAGGGCCGAGGGATCGGCCTGTACAACAAGCTCGACGCCTATGCGCTGCAGGACCAGGGCCTGAACACCTACGAGGCGAACGAGGCCCTAGGCCTGCCCTCGGACGGCCGCGACTACACCGCGGCGGCGCAGATGCTCGACACGCTGGGCGTGCACCGGATAGAGCTGCTCTCGAACAACCCGGACAAGGCCAAGCAGCTGTCCGGGCACGGCATCGAGATCCAGCGCAAGGTGCCCACCGGAGTGTTCGTCACCCCCACCAATCTGCGCTACCTGCAGACGAAGGTGAACGTGACCGGGCATCAGATCGTGCTCGAGTCCCCGAGTGTTCCGGCAGCGGCCGCCTGAGCGGCTACGCCCTGATCGGTGATCGCCCTGTCCCGGTCCTTCTTCACCTCGGACTTGACGTCGGAGGCGTAGCGGTCGACGTACTCCCGGCCGGACATCACCATCAGGGTGTGCATTATCTCGTCGGTGACCGCGCGCAGCACGGTGTGCTCGTCGGCGGTGTCGCGGACCGCTTCCCAGAGCGGGCCGGCGTAGCGGGAGAAGTCCAGCGGGGGGCCGAACTCCACCGTCACCCGGTGCACCCGCGGCAGCAGCTTGCCGGTCGGCTGCACCTTCTCGGTGCCCGCGATGGCGCACGGGACGACCGGGCAGCCGGCGGTCAGCGCGATCCTCGCGGCGCCCGTACGGCCCTTGTAGAGCCGTCCGTCCGGCGAACGGGTGCCCTCCGGGTAGAGGCCGACGATCTGGCCCTGGTCGAGCAGCCGCAGCGCCGTGCGCAGCGCGGCGTCGGCGGCGCGGGCGCCGGAGCGGTCGATCGGCACCGAGCCGACGCCCTTGAAGAACCCGGCGGACAGCCTGCCCTTGACCCCTGCTCCGGTGAAATACTCGGCCTTGGCCAGAAATTTCACCGGCCGCGGGGTGAGCAGTGGCATGAAGATCGAGTCCGAGAAAGACTGGTGGTTGGCCACCAACAGCACCGGGCCCTCGGCCGGGATGTGCGTCGCACCCTCGGCCTGCGGTCGGAAGACCACGTGCACCGCCGGACCGATCAGTGCGCGTTTGAGCAAACCGTAGAACAAGGGTCCTCCGATCGGGGCGGGCGGCTACGCTGGAAGGTACTGCAAGAAACCGGAAGCCGCCGCACCCTGGCGCAGTGCCTGCCGCACAGAGCATGCCTTTCACCGCATGCCGTTCACCGGGGCGGGCACGCCTGGCCGCATTCCGGCCGTATTACTGTACGAGACAAGGGAACGCGTGGGACGATGCGAACAGAAGCGCGTGACCCCTTTGAAGGAGCGGGCCGATGAGCGACGTCGAGGCTGACACCGTCAAGGATCCCGCTGCCGAGGTCCCGCAACCCGGCACCGAACCTTGGCAGGCCGGGCCGAAGAACCCGGAGAGCGCCGCCGTCGGCGTGCTGCTGTGCCACGGATTCACCGGCTCCCCGCAGTCGATGCGGCCCTGGGGCGAGTACCTGGCCGCGCGTCACCCCGAGTTCGCGATCGAACTGCCGTTGCTCCCCGGGCACGCGCGGCCCTGGCGGGAACTGCAGCGGACCGGCTGGCCGGACTGGTACGAGACGGTCGACGCGGCCTACCGGAAGCTGCGGGAGCGCTGCGACGAGGTCTTCGTGATGGGTCTTTCGATGGGCGGCGGCCTGGCCCTGCGGCTCGCCGAGCAGCACGACGTGGCCGGCCTGGTCCTGGTCAATCCCTCCGTCACCCGGAACAAACCGGCCGAGGCGCTGCTCCCGGTGCTCAGCCGGGTGGTGCCGTCGATCTCCTCGATCGCCTCCGACATCAAGAAGCCGGACACGAGGGAGGCGGGGACGGACCGCACCCCGCTGCGCGCGGCGCACTCGCTCAGCCGCTTCTGGCGCGTGGTCGCCGCCGACCTCGGCAAGGTGACCGCGCCGGTGCTGGTGCTGCACTCCGCCGAGGACCATGTGGTCCATCCGCGCAACAGCGCGATGGTGCTCGACCGGGTGGCCTCGACGGACAAGCGGGAGGTCGTGCTGGCGAACAGCTACCACGTGGCCACCCTGGACAACGACGCGGAACTCATCTTCGAGAGCTCGGCCGAGTTCGTGGACCGGGTAAGGGCGAGGAAGTCGGAGGCGGCCTCATGAGCGGCACCGAACGTCCGGGCGAGCCGGACGGCCCCACCGACGCCGAGGCGGAGGCCGTCTGGAACGACCTGGTCGCCTCCTTCCACGAGACCCAGGTCCCGGAGGGCCCGGCGCCCTGGCCGGAGGCGGAGAACGTCACCCAGCAGCCGCCCACCTCGGGCAGCCTCGAGCCCGGTGCGCGGGTGGTGCGCCCGGCCGCCCGGCCTTCCGCGCCGAGATCCGTGGACGCCCGGCTGACCTGGACCTCGGGCGCGATCGGCCCGCGTGACCTGCCGGCCCGGCGCGAGGAGGAGCAGCCCGAGGTCTTCGAGCCGCCCACGCCGGAGCCGTTGCCCAGCCTTGACTGGCCGGCCAAGGCCGCCTGGCTCGGCGCGCTCGGCGGCCCCGGGTACCTGATGGCGGCGACGATCATGAACTGGCAGACGCCCACGTGGATCGCCGCGGGCTGCGCGCTCGCCGGCCTCTGCGGGTTCGGGTACCTGGTGAGCAGGCTCAAGCCGCACCGGGACGATGACGACGACGACAATTTCGGCGCGGTCGTCTGAAAGCTGCGGGTGGGCTGCGAAAGCCCACCCGCAGCTACGAAAGCCGTACGTGCCACCGTCTCGGAAGCCGAACTCAGCCCACTGCGACCAGTCGCGCAGCGGGCCTGCGAAAGCTCAAGTTCTGTCTCTGGCCAGGTCCGCCGCGCCGATGATGCCGGCGTCCGGGCCGAGCGTCGCGGTGACCACCTCGGCCAGCGGGCGCTGCCCGGCGGCCGGAGCCACCTTGTGGTACTGCTCGCGGGCGGGTCCGGCCAGCAGTTCGCCCGCCTCCGACACCCCGCCGCCGAGGATGATCACCCCGGGGTCCAGGATCGCCGTCATGTCCGCCATCGCCTGGCCCAGCCAGGTGGCCACGTCCGTGAAGCCCTCGAGCGCGACCGGGTCGCCTTCGCGGGCCGCGGCGGTGATGTGCGAGCCGAGGATGCCCTCGGGGGTGCCGTCGCCCAGGCTGAGCAGCACCTTCGCCCGCTCCGGGTTGCGCGCTGCGCCGGCCTTCACTATCCGGGTCAGGGCGCTGCCCGAGGCGTACTGCTCCAGGCAGCCGTGCTGCCCGCAGCCGCACAGCAGGCCGCCGGGCTGCACCCGGTAGTGGCCGAGCTCCGCGCCGATGCCGAAGTGGCCGCGCAGCAGCCGGCCGTCGATGATCACACCGCCGCCGACGCCGGTGCCCACGGTCAGCAGCACGACGTTGTCCTGCCCGTTGCCCGCGCCGAACCTGGCCTCGCCCCAGGCGGCCACATTCGCGTCGTTCTCCACCACGACCGGCAGGTCCACCAGGGACTCGATGCGCGCGCGCAGCGGCTCGTTGCGCCAGGACATGTTGGCGGCGAACAGCACCGTCGCCCGGTCCGCGCTGACGAATCCGGCCGCGCCCAGGCCCACCGCCTCGACCTCGTGGTTCTCCCGCACCGTGTCGACCGCTTCGGCGATGGTCGCCGCGACCTGCCCGGAGTCCTTGGGGGTGGCGAGCTTGACCCGCTCCAGGATCGCGCCCCGTTCGTCCACCACGCCGGCGGCGATCTTCGTGCCGCCGATGTCGACGCCGATCGTCAGTGCCATGATCCCCTCACACGCCTCATCGCTCGCTCGCCTTCCCTCACTGCTGCTTCGCCGGGTGCTCCGGGTCGTCGGGCGCCTCGTCCTCCAGCACCTCGACCACGTCCGTCGCAGCAGACGGATCCGTGTCCCTCGGGCCGGGCCCGGCCCACAGCTGCTCGCTTCCGCGGATCAGCGAACGGACCGCCGAGGCCAGCTCGGTGCCGGCGCTCGAAAGGTGCCCGGCCGCCTCCGGGTAGTTGCGCAGCAAAGGCTCAACGAACTGCGAGCGAACCGCGTCCCAGAGCTTGCGAGCCTCATCGCCCAACGACTCCGGATCATCTCTCACCGACTGAGTCCGCGTCCAGTCCAGTGCGTCATCCGGTGCCGCGGGCAGCACCGATGTACCCGGCTCGTCCGCATCCCGGACGGGGATGTCGAATGCCTCTTCGTCCGCGCTCGACGCGGGCCGGCTCGACTGAGCGCCGGACGGGGATGTCGCGTCCTTGTTCGTCTGCTCTTCTTCTGCACTGCTCATCTCAGGCTCCCCGGAACGGTCGGCGGTACTCGGTCATGGTCGTGCGCTGCCCGGCCGGGCGGCCTAGGAGGAGGCCGGCGCGGCGGCCGCGCCGCTCGCCCCGGGTGAGTCCGCGGCCGTGTCCGTGTCGCGCGCACCGTTCGGCCACTGCGCGGGATCGGGCACGAAACGGATCTCCAGGGCCTGATTGCGCAGCACCGCCCCGGCGATCTTGCAGCGCCGCAGCACCGGTTCCAGCCGCAGCGTGCGCCGGTAGGGGCCGACCGTGAGCACCACCTCGTCGTCCCGGCGCAGCAGTCCCATGGCCCGCCGGTCCGCGCCCGGCAGCGGCACACTGAACACATACCCGTCCGCGGACTTCGTCACCGCCGGCTCCGGCGCCCGGCCAGGCGCGCCGAGGCCGTCCACCTCGCCGTAGGCCGCGGCGGCCACCACGGCCAGTTCCTCGAGACCCAGCGGCTCGCACGGGCGGTAGGGCACCTCGTGCCTGGCCACGCCGGCGAAGATCTCGGCGAGCTGTTCGGCGGCGATCTGCTGCGCCGCCGCCCAGCCGCGCGACCAGCTGTCCCGCGGTGCCTCGACGACCTGGCGGTTCACCATGAGCGCGTCCAGGCGCAGGCCGTAGAGCGCGAGGGCGCAGCGGGCCGAGCGCAGCCGGTCGAGCCCGACGATGTCCGGGGTGGCGACCAGGCGCACCGAGGAGAGCTGGTGAGCCAGCACCTCGTGCACCGCGGCGCACTCGGCGACCAGATTCTCCGTCAGGTCCACCAGCGCGGTCTGCGGCAACGGCAGTCCGGCCAGGGTCGCGAGCACCGGGCGCAGCGCGCGGGCCGCCTGGGTCTCCACCGGCCGGGCGCGCCCGAGCCAGTCGCGCGCGGTGGTCGGCAGCGACAGCAGGCGCATCGCCTGGCCGAGCGGCGGTCCGTCGACCACGACCAGGTCCCAGGCGCCGCCGTCCACCGCGGTGGCGATCTCGGCCAGGGCCAGCGGCTCGCCCGCTCCGGGCGGGGCCAGCAGTTCCGCGGCGTCCGGCGGGGTCAGCCCGATGGTCTCGATCAGGGTGCGCACCTTGGCGACGGCCTTGCCGTACCACTGCTCAAAGGCGACCTGTGGGGCGAAGCACTGCGCGTAGAGCAGTCCGTCGACCTGGGTGGGCACCGCGCCGACCGGGTGGTCGAGCACGGTGGCGAGGTCGGCGCCGTCTCCGTCGTGGGCCAGCGAGCCGAGCGAGAGCAGCAGGGTGCGCATGCCGCGCTGCGCGCCGTGCGCGGCGGTGGCGGCGGCCAGGGTGGTCACGCCGCTGCCGCCCTTGCCGGTGAACATGATGAGGTTCGTCACGCGCACGCCGGCCTTGGCCGCACGGCCCGTGCCGTCGTCCGACTCCCCCTCCGGCGCGCCGGAGCCGTTACCGTAGGGACTCAACGCGCTTCTTCAAACCAGCCAGGGCCCGGTCGATGATGACCTTCTCCATCTTTGATTTCATCAGGCCGAGCAGCGGGATCTTGGTGTCCACGGCGAGGGTGTACTCGACGGTGGTCGCGGCGCCGTCGGACGAGGGGGTGAGGGTGTAGCCGCCTTCGAGGGCGCGCAGCATGTCTCCCTTGACCAGGCTCCAGCGCACCGCGCGGTCCTCGTCGTAGGTGTAGGCCAGCTCCTGCCGGTCGCGCAGGGCGCCGCCGTCGATGGTCAGCACCACCCGCACCGCACGGCCGGTGGCCGGGTCGGTCTCGAGGATCTCGGCCTGCTTGACCTCCCCCGTCCACTCCGGGTACGCCCGCAGGTCCGCGATCACGGCCATGACCGCGTCGGCGGGTGCGCCGATCTCGATCGAGGCCCGGGTGCGGTCCGCCATCGGTCCCCTTTCCGAATCCCATCGCAAGTCGGTCTCAGCCTGCCGCTCTCAGGGTATCGTGTCGCTCCGCCGCGAGGCCCGGACGGGCGACCGGAAATACTGAGCGCTCGGAAAACCAGTGCACACCCTCTGGCTACCGGCCGGTAATAAGTTGTACCTTCGTGACGCGGGAGTATTCGTGCCCCGCCCACAACCCAGTGCTGAGGAGCCTGCACGTGCGCGAGTTCACCGTCGAACCGTTGTACAAGGTGCCCGAGAGGGCGAACCTTACCGACCTGGTGCACACGAACGCGGCCGAGCTGCCGCAGCACGCGGGCCTGGCGAGAAAGGTCGGGGACAGCTGGCATGACGTGACCTATGCGACCTTCCTCTCCGAGGTCCAGTCCGCGGCCAGGGGCCTGGTCGCGCTCGGCGTCTCGCCCGGCGACCGGGTCGCGATCATGTCCCGGACCAGCTACGAGTGGTCGCTGCTCGACTTCGCGATCTGGGAGGCCGGCGCGGTTCCGGTGCCGATCTACGAGACCTCCTCGGCTGAGCAGGTCGCCTGGATCCTGGCGGACTCCGGCGCGGTGGCCGTGTTCACCGAGCTGCCCGCGAACACCGCGACCGTGGAGTCGGTGCGCGACAAGGCGGACGCGCTCAAGGACATCTGGCAGATCGACCCGGGCGAGGACGGCCCCGGCGCACTCGCGCTGCTCGGCGAAGCGGGCGCGGACGTCACGGACGAGGTACTTGCCGCACGCCGCGCAACCCTGCTGCCCGAGTCGCCGGCCACGATCATCTACACCTCCGGCACCACCGGGCGTCCCAAGGGCTGCGTCCTGACGCACGGGAACCTGCTGTTCGAGGCGGGCAACGCGGTCGCGCAGCTCACCCGGATGTTCAAGGGCGAGGAGGCCAGCACGCTGCTGTTCCTGCCGCTGGCGCACGTGTTCGCGCGGATCATCCACATCGGCACGCTGATGTCGCGGGCGAAACTCGGCCACTGCGGGGACACCAGGGCGCTGCTGCCTGAGCTCGCGTCCTTCCAGCCCACCTTCCTGCTGACGATCCCTCGGGTGCTGGAGAAGGTGTACAACTCCGCGAGCCAGAAGGCGCACGCCGAGGGCAAGGGCAAGATCTTCGACGCGGCCGCGTCCACCGCGATCGCCTGGGGCGAGGCCAAGTACCGGGGCAAGGTGCCGGCCGGTCTTAGCCTCAAGCACAAGCTGTTCGACCGGCTCGTCTACGGCAAGCTGCGCGCGGCCCTCGGCGGGCGCACGACGCACACGATCTCCGGCGGCGCGCCGTTGGGCGAGCGGCTGACGTACTTCTACAACGGCATCGGCCTGACCGTCTGCGAGGGCTACGGCCTGACCGAGACCTCCCCGGCGATCGCGGTGAACCCGGTGGACGCGATCCGTCCGGGCACCGTCGGCCTGCCGCTGCCCGGCACCACGATCCGGATCGCGCAGGACAACGAGATCGAGGCCAAGGGCGGGATGGTCTTCGCCGGGTACTGGCACAACGAGGCCGCGACCGCCGAGGTGATGACCGAGGACGGCTTCTTCAAGACCGGGGACCTCGGCGAGCTCGACCGGGACGGCTACCTGCGGATCACCGGGCGCAAGAAGGAGATCCTGGTCACCTCGGGCGGCAAGAACGTGGCCCCGGCGGTGCTCGAGGACCGGCTCAACGCGCACCCGCTGGTCGCCCAGTCGATGGTGGTCGGCGACGCCAAGCCGTTCATCAGCGCCCTGATCACGCTGGACCCGGAGTCGCTGCCGCACTGGCTCTCCCAGCACGGCAAGGCCGCCGACACGTCGCTGGCCGTGCTCGTCAAGGATCCCGAACTGCTCGCCGACCTGCAGTTGGCGGTCGACGATGCGAACAAGGCGGTCTCCAAGGCCGAGTCCGTGCGCAAGTTCGAGGTGCTCCCGGTGGAGTGGACGATCGACGCCGGGCAGCTCACGCCCAAGCAGAGCATCCGCCGCCACATCCTGACGGCCGAGTACTCCGCCAAGATCGAGGCGATGTACGCGGGCTGATCCCGAAGCGCAGTACAAGAAGCACGGCACAAGGTGCCCCTGTGCGACGGACGGTCCGGTCTGTCGCGCAGGGGCACCTTCATTTCTATGACTATCCCTATGCCACCTTGGCGGTGACCCTGTTCAGGAACACGTCGAGGCCCTTGCGGACGCGGACGATCCTCGCGTCCTGGTCCAGCGTCTCGTCGAGCAGGGTTCCCGCGGAGACTTTCTTGCCGCGGACGTAGAGCGAGCAGGCCAGATCAGCGCAGATGTACTGACCGACCGTGTTCCCGTTGCGTCCGGACTCGCCGGCGCGACGTGCGCTCATCAACGCGACGCCGCCACCCGTTCGTGTGGTCTTGCAGATCGTGCAGATGCTGCGCGCGGTGAATCCACGGCCGCCGCCGGAGCCGGAACGCAGCGCGATGCCGACAAGCCGTGCCTCGCGCTCGGCCACGAGGTACCCGCGCTCGGGGGCGCCCGGATCCCGCCAACCGAGGAAGTCCAGGTCGGCCCAGTTCTCCAGGTCAGCGAAGTCACGCGGCAGGCCGAGGCGGGCGGCCTCGCCCTTGGAGCAGTTGACGAAGGACGCGCGGATCTCGCTCTCGCTTATCGGTCTCACGTTCGCCCTCCAAATATCAGTCTCACACTCACCAGCGAACCATGCCTACATGTATTATGCAAATTCCTAAAGGCTTTAGGTTTGAGGAGGCTCCATGGCCCGCGCAGGAGTGAGCGTCGACGGCCTGACCCGGGCCGCGGCGGAACTGGCGGACGAGATCGGCTTCGACCAGGTCACCGTCTCGGCACTGGCCCGCCGGTTCAACGTGACCGTCGCCAGCCTCTACTCGCACATCAAGAACGCCGACGACCTGCGCGTCCGTGTCGCCGCCCTGGCCCTGACCGAGATGGCCGACCGGGCGTCGGATGCGCTCGCCGGGAGGGCCGGCAAGGACGCCTTGGTCGCCTTCGCCGCCGCGTATCGCGGCTATGCCAAAGACCATCCGGGCCGGTACACCGCGGCAAGGCTGCGCATCGACGCCGATTCCCTGGCCGCCCCCGCGGCCATCCGCCACGCCGAACTCATGCGCGCGATCCTGCGCGAGTACGACCTTCCGGAGGTCGAGCAGACGCACGCGGTGCGGCTGCTCGGCAGCGCTTTCCACGGGTTCGCGAGTTTGGAGACTGCGGGATCGTTCGCCCATTCCGGCGACGTGGACGGCTCCTGGTCCCGCGTGCTCGACGTCCTGCACACCTCGCTCGTCAACTGGCCGCGCGAGTGATCAACTGGACGTCGGCGCGGCCGTGGACCCCCGCACGACCAACTCCGTAGGCATCGGCACAACGCTCGGCGCAACGGGTGCTGCGGGATCCTGCTCCGTTTCAGCTGGATTGGCGAGCAGCAGCTTCATCGCCGACTCGCCCATCTGCCGTAGCGGAAGTCGCACTGTCGTGAGCGCAGGATTCAAGTCGGCCGCGAAGGGCAGGTCGTCGAAGCCGATGACGGAAAGGTCCCGCGGAACCTGACGGCCCGCCTCCGCCGCCGCCGCCAGCACACCTGCGGCCATCAGATCGTTGAGCGCGATGACCGCCGTGGTCTCCGGTGCGCTCGTGAACAGTTCGAGCGCCGCGCGGCGACCACCCTCGCGGGTGAAATCCGACTCGATGACGCGCAGTCCTCGGCCGAGGCCGCCGAGCCGCTCACGGACCGTCAGCAACGTCTCCGGACCGGCGACGACGGCAATGTGCTGATGGCCCTGCTCGCGCAGGTGCTCCAGCGCGGCCGTGGCCCCCGCCGCGTTCTCCGGGACCACGGCGTCCACATTCGCCTCCGGCCGCGCGCCGATAGCCGCAACCCGGCCGCCCTCGCGGGCGAATGCGGCGATCGATTCGGCCAGCCGCTCGCTCACCCTCGCTTGCGTGCTCGCACTGCCGGCCAGCAGTACGCCGCGCGCGCCCTGGGCTCGCAGCCTGCTGAGATATTCGAGCTCGAGCTCGGGGTCGCGGAAGGTCGCGGCCATCATCACCATGACGCCCTCGGCGTGCGCGGCGTGCATCGCCCCGGCCGCGATGGCCGCGAAGTAGGGGTCTGTCACGTCGTGCACGATCAGGCCGACCGTGCTCGATCTGGCCCGGGCCAGGGCCTGTGCGTGCGGGTTGGAGACGTAGCCGAGCCGCCCGGCGGCCGCCTGCACCCGCTCGGCGAGCTCCCCGCGCACCTCGCGGCCGCCCGAACGGTGCAGCACCCGCGAGGCCGTGGCCAGCGAAACCTCGGCCTCGGCCGCCACCTGCTTGAGCGTCACCGCGCCGGTCACCGGCCTGGCCCGGCTCACCGCGGGCAACGCCCCGCCTCTTGACCTCTGCTCGTCCACGCCCCTACCCTACCCAGTGGAAAGCGCTTTCCAAATTGCCGCACGCTAACGACTACACGCTACTGACCGCGCATTTCTGCGCGCCCGCACCTGAGGAAGGGCACATGAGCCGCACCACCCTCGGCATCGTGATGAACGGCGTCACCGGACGCATGGGCTACCGCCAGCACCTGCTCCGCTCGATCCTGGCCCTGCGCGAGCAGGGCGGACTCGCTCTGGCCGACGGAAGCGTCCTGTGGCCGGAACCCGTCCTGGTCGGGCGTAACGCGGACAAGCTCGAGGCCCTCGCCGGGCGGCACGGCCTCGACCGCTGGACCACCGATCTCGACTCCGCGCTCGCCGATCCGGCCAATCAGATCTACTTCGATGCCCAGCTCACCCCGCTGCGCGAAACAGCCGTGCGCAAGGCGATCGCGGCCGGCAAGCACATCTACGTCGAGAAGCCCACCGCGTCCTCACTCGAGGGCGCGCTCGAGCTGGCCAGGCTGGCCGACGCAGCGGGCGTCAAGCACGGTGTGGTGCAAGACAAGCTCTTCCTGCCTGGCCTGCTCAAGCTCAAGCGGTTGGTGGACGGCGGCTTCTTCGGCCGGATCCTCTCCGTGCGCGGCGAGTTCGGCTACTGGGTCTTCGAGGGCGACTGGCAGAGCGCGCAGCGCCCGTCCTGGAACTACCGGGCCGAGGACGGCGGCGGAATCGTGCTCGACATGTTCCCGCACTGGCAGTACGTGCTCGAGCACATCGTCGCGCCGGTCCGCTCGGTCTACGCGCACGCCGTCACGCACATCCCCGAGCGCGTCGACGAGCTCGGCAAGCCGTACCAGGCCACGGCGGACGACGCGGCCTACGGCGTGTTCGAGCTCGAAGGCGGCATCGTCGCGCAGATCAACTCATCCTGGGCGGTGCGCGTCAACCGCGAGGAATTGGTGGAGTTCCAAGTGGACGGCACGCACGGCAGCGCTGTCGCCGGGCTGCGCGATTGCCGCTTCCAGAGCCGCGCCGGCACGCCGAAGCCGGTGTGGAACCCGGACATCCCGAACACGGTGCCCTTCCGCGAGCAGTGGCAGACCGTGCCGGACAACGGCGAGTTCGACAACGGATTCAAGCTGCAGTGGGAGCTGTTCCTGCGGCACGTGGCCGAGGACGCGCCTGGCGCTCCGTTCTCGCACGACCTGTGGGCCGGGGCCAAGGGCGTGCAGTTGGCCGAGCTCGGCCTCGCCTCCGCCGCCGCGGGCCGCAGGATCGCGGTTCCCGAGCTGGGTCGTGGTGCCTGATGGCCTTCGCCTCCCGCACCGTCTTCGCCGCCGCGCACGTCGTGGCCGACCCGTCTGCCGAGAATGCGCCGGGCTCCCCCGCCGTCCTCGACTGGGGCGCGACGCTCGCCTTCCGGCACCGGCTGTGGTCCCTCGGGCTCGGCGTGGCGGACGCAATGGACACCGCCCAGCGCGGCATGGGCCTTGACTGGCCGACGACCAAGGAGCTGATCGTGCGCTCCGGTGCCGAGGCGCGCTCGGTGGGCGGCGCGCTCTGCTGCGGCGTCGGCACCGACCAGCTACCTCCCGAGCCGGCCGCGCCCTATTCGCTCGCCGAGATCGGCGACGCGTACGAGAGCCAGCTCGAAGTCGTGGAGCAGGCCGGGGCCCAAGCCGTCCTCATGTGCAGCCGCGCTCTTGCCGCTGCCGCCCGCGGGCCCGAGGACTACGCCCAGGTCTACGCCCGACTGCTCGGGCAGGCCGGACGCCCGGTCATCCTGCACTGGCTCGGCGACATGTTCGACCCGGCGCTGCGCGGCTACTGGGGCGGGGCCGACCTCGACGCGGCGACGGAATCCGTGCTCGGAATCATCCGTGAGCACGCCGCGAAGATCGACGGAATCAAGGTTTCGCTGCTGGATGCCGACCGCGAGATCGCGCTGCGCCGCGCTCTGCCCGAGGGCGTGCGTCTCTACACGGGCGACGACTTCAACTTCCCGGAGCTGATCGCAGGCGACGAGCAGGGCTTCAGCCACGCGCTACTCGGCATCTTCGATCCGTTGGCCGCTCAGGCAGCCGCCGCGCTCGAGAAGCTCGACACAGGCGACGTCGCCGGCTTCCGCGCCGTCCTCGACCCGCTGGTCCCGCTGGCGCGGCACATCTTCGCCGCGCCGACCCAGTACTACAAGACCGGCGTCGTGTTCCTGGCCTACCTGTCGGGCCATCAGGAGCATTTCAAGATGGTCGGCGGCATGCAGACCGGCCGTGACCTCGATCACCTGACCCAGCTGTACCGGCTGGCCGAGGACGGCGGGATCTTCCCGGACCCGGACCTCGCCCACGCGCGCTTCAAGGAGTTCAGCAATGAATGACGCAAGGACGGACGGCCTGTCCCTGAACGTCTGGACCACCAAAGGCTGGAGCCTCGCCGAGGCCGTGGCCGGCTGCGTCGAGCAAGGCGTGCCCGGCATCGGGCTCTGGCGGGACAAGGTCGCCGAGCACGGCCTGGACGCGGCGGCGCAGCTGCTACGCGAGTCCGGGCTGACCGTGACGAGCCTGTGCCGCGGCGGATTCTTCACCTCGCCCGGCTCGTCGGCGGACAACCGCCTGGCCGTGGACGAATGCGTGGCGCTTGGCACGGACGTCCTCGTGCTCGTGGTCGGCGGCCTGCCTGACGGAAGCAAGGATCTCGCGGAGGCGCGACGAGCGGTGGCGGAGGGGATAGCCGAACTCGCGCCGTACGCGCAACAGCGTGGCGTGAAGCTTGCGATCGAGCCGCTACACCCGATGTTCTGCGCAGACCGCGCGGTGGTCTCGACCCTGGCCCAGGCCATAGACCTGGCCGAGGCTGTGGAGGCGGAAACCGGCTGCGGGAACGTCGGCGTGTGCGTCGACACGTACCACATCTGGTGGGATCCGCAGGCATTCGCGCAGATCAAGCGGGCGGGCGCGGCCGGACGCATCCACGCCTTCCAGGTCTGCGACTTCCTCGTGCCGATCCCGGCGGACGCCCTGCTCGGGCGCGGGCACGTCGGCGACGGCGTCATCGACATCGCCGCCTTCGCGCGCGCGGTGCGCTCGACCGGATACGCAGGGTATACAGAGGTGGAGATCTTCAACCGGGAGGTGTGGGACACCCCGGGCGATCTGACTCTGGCGACCGTGATAGACCGGCATACACAGCTGTTGTCCGAGCTCGGCAGAGTTTGACTCGATACTGACTGATCAGGGACGGAACGGGCATGTCGCGCATATTGGTGTTCTCGCGGACCACCGGCTACCGGCACTCCTCGATCCCGGCCGGCATAGCCGCGCTGGAGAAACTCGGCTCGGAACACGACTTCACCGTCGAGGCGAGCGAGGGCGTCCACTCCTTCCGGGCCGGGCGGCTGGAGCGTTATGACGCGATCGTGTTCCTCTCCACCAGCGGCACGGTGCTCGACGAGCACGGCCGGGCCGCGCTGACGCACTACATGAAGCAGGGCGGCAGCTGGCTCGGCGTGCACGCGGCGTCCACCACCGAGTACGACTGGCCCTGGTTCGAGGGCCTGGTCGGCGCGTGGTTCGATCAGCACCCGGAGATCCAGCCCGCGGTGGTCTCGGTCGAGGACCGCGAACATCCGGCCACCGAGCACCTCGGCGAGAAGTGGGACCGCACGGACGAGTGGTATGCGTTCCGGCGCAATCCGCGTGAGGACGTGCGGGTGCTGCTCTCGGTGGACGAGTCGACGTACAAGGGCGGGACCATGGGCGAGGACCATCCCCTGTCCTGGTGCCACGAGTACGGCGGCGGCCGGAGCTTCTACACCGCGCTCGGACACGCCGAGGAGACGTATCAGGACCCGGAGTTCCTGCGCCACCTCCTCGGCGCGCTGCGTTGGCTTGGCGCGGCAGCTTAGGCGGCGCGCTCCGCCAACCACTCCAACGCCTGAGTGCCACCCGATTCGAGCACTGAGATGTGCCCGTCGCCCGCGAACAGCCGCAGCTCCGCGGCGGGCAGCAGTTCGGCAAGCCGACGGCCGTGCGCGACGGGCACGATCCTGTCCTGTTCGCCATGCAGGAGCAAGGTCGGAGCGGTGACTGCGGAAAGGTCGAAGCCCCACGGCGCGACGTAGGCCAGGTCGTCGTCGACCATACCGTCGATACCTTGTTCCAGCGCTTTGCCGGCGACGCCCGCCAGCCAGGTCCAGGGACCCATCAGCGCGGCTTGGTCGGCGGGGGTGAACATCTTGGGATCGAATTCCCCATCAGCGAGCACCCTCTCCAGCTCCGCGCGGCCGGCTGTCGCGGCGCGCAGTTCCGCGGCCCCGGACGGCGTCATGTTCGCGAAGTAGTCGAGCCCGTCCACATCGAAGGGCGCGAGGCTGGCGCCGGCGACTACGGCCGACACCCGATCCGGCAGCAGCGCGGCGCAGGCCAGCGCGTGCGGTCCGCCGCCGGAATGTCCCATGACGGCGAAGCGGCTCACGCCGAGAACGTCAGCGATCGCGGCGACGTCCTCGGCGGCGGACGCGACCGATCGCCCAGGCTGCGCGGAGGAACCGCCGTAAGCGGGCCGGTCGTACGAGACCCAGCGGATTCCGAGCGACGCGGCGGCGGCGAAGAACGGAGCCGGTGGCTCGCCGATGTTGGGCGTGCCGTGGAACCAGAAGACGGTCGACGCGGGGGTCGAACCACCTTCGGCGAGCGTGTCGTAATAGTGCAGTGTGCGGCCGTCGCCGAGCTCGAGGCCACTCTCTTTCACCGTCAGCATGCTCATGCCCTTAGCGACCGGAACGCCGCTGCCTCGCGGCCTCGTAAAGGACGACGCTCGCGGCGTTGGCGGCATTCAGAGAGCTCGCGGCTCCGCCGATCGGGATGCGTACGAGCTCGTCGCAGGCGGCACGCCAGCCCTGGCTCAGGCCCGTGGTCTCGTTGCCGACGGCCAGCAGCGTGGGCACCGTCAGGTCGAACTCGAACACGTCCGCGGAGCCGTGCTCGTCCGTACCGACCACCTGGATCGGCGTACCGGCGGCCCGCTGCGCCGCGATCCAATCGAGGACCTCGGCGGGACCGGGCGCCCGAACCGTGGGCAGCGCGAAGATCGAGCCCGTACTCGCCCGCACGGCCTTGGGATCGTACGGGTCGGCGGCGTGTCCGGACACGACCACGCCGTGCGCGCCGAATGCGTCGGCCGAACGGATGATCGAGCCCAGGTTCCCGGGGCTGGTCGGGCGGTCGAAGACCAGGCCGAGGAACGGAGTGTCGCCCGAGGCGGGAGCGGCGATCCGGGAGAAGTCATCGGGCGCCGTGCCGACCACCGCGAGCAGCTCCGGCGGGGCCGACTCCTTCTCCCCGAGCTCGGCGATGAGCTCGCTCGCCATCCCGTACTGCGGAGCCCGGCAGCCGCGCAGGGTGTCCGCGGCCCAGCGCGAGAGCGGCCGATCGAGGTCGAAGACCAGAGCCCGCACCGGCCAGTCGTACTCGAGCGCGAGCGTGATCGGCCGCACGCCCTGCACCAGGAACTCCCCTGCCCGGTGGCGCTTGGCGCGATTGCCCAGCAGCGCCTCCCACTGCTGGAATCGAGCATTTCGCGCGGTGATCCTCTCCATGGCGGAAGCCTACCGAGCCGGGAGCCCGCATCTGTCGGATACTTCGACAGTGAGCACCAGCACCAAGGGCCTCTCGCCACGCAGCGTCATCGAATTGCCGATCACGCGGGAGCTCGCCGAGCTCTACGTCGGCAACGAGGTCGTGCCCGGGCTCTTCGAACCCTTCCGCATCTGGGGCCAGTGCTCCCGCATGGCCGACGTGGCACGCGCGGATCTTCCGCCCGGCGACGGTCTGTTCGTGCTGCGCTTCCTCGCCGGCTGGCCTGGCCTGTTCCGCGCCGAACGCGCGGCCGCCGCCGTACCCGAGTACTGGATGGAACTGGCCGATGTTCCGGTGAACGCCGAACTCTGGCACCTGGCCAAGGACGGCGGCGGCGGCGGCGGCGAAAACGAGCAGAAACTGGCCCGTTTCGCAGGCCGCCATGCCGGCTGGCAGTCATTCCCCGCCGCTCGCGAGCGCGGCCTCGTCCCGAACGCTGCGGCCGAAACGCCGGCAGGCGGCGTCCCGCGCGGCCTCTTCGCCACCTACCAAGGCACCGCATACCCCGCCGACTTCGGCCCGGACGCCGGCGAACTCACCGCGTACCAGACCGCGCCGGACGGTTCGGTCGTGCCGCACAGGCTCGCAGACTCGCAGTGCGACGAGCTCGAGTACCGCCGCACACTGGCCACGTGGCGCGGCCTCCAGTTCGAACTGCTCGCAGCCGGGGAGCAGAACGCGACGCTCGCCCACGTCACAAGTAACGCGCACCAAGCCACAGGGCTCGGCCTCACCCCGGCCGGTCGTCACGCGTGGCGGGTACAGATACCGAAGAGCGAGCTCGAAAAGGTGACCGAGGAAACACGGAAGATCGGTGATGTCGGTAGCTGATGGCATCCTCCTGAGTAGCGCTACGACTACGGGGAGGGCTCATGCGGGGCGACATCGACAACAACGAGTTCGGCGACTGGGAGCTCGACCGGTATCTGAATCTCGTCGATGAATTCGGGCACATGATCATCGGGGTCGGCCCCGACGGCGAGAATCCGCCGTTCTTCTACACTGTGGGCCTGAGCACCCAGGACGATTACGGATATGAGCTCGCGGTCAGCGGGCTGCCGGTCGAGATCGGGCCGCCCCTGCTCGACGGCCTTGCCGCGATCATCAAGCAACGCGGCATCATCCCGGCCGAGGGGCTGCTGGTCGAGGGCGACGGAACACCGCTCCGCCTGCACAGGGCGGACCTCGATCGGCCGTTCGTGAAGATCAGCCAGTACACGGGTCTGCCCAGCCCGGTCTGGCAGGCCGTATGGCCCGATGTCGGCGGCCGGTATCCGAGCGAACCCGGCTGCTCACTCACCTCGCGCGACCAGGCGGACTTCGCGCTTTCCTTCGACTCCCCGCTCTCGCCTTGATCCTATGATCTGACAATTAGTTATATCGGGTGAATTGATCTCAAGTTGTTCGACTGGCGCCTTCGGCGCGCCGTACCGTAGCCGCACCAGCTCAGTGCAGGCAGAATAGAGGCATGCAATTGACCGTCCGCAATCTCCCGCCCAAGGTGCATGCGACCCTGACCGAACGCGCCAAGTCGCGGCACCAGTCCCTCAACTCCTACGTGCTCGAGATCCTCGAACGCGAGGCCGACGCCGTAGACATCAACACGCTTCTCGATCGGGCCGCCGCGCTCCCGCCGATCTCGGCGACGACCGACGACATCGTCGCGATGATCCGCCAGATGCGGGACTCCTGACGGTGAGTGTCGTGGTGATCGACGCTTCCGCCGTCGTATGCGCGATGTTGCCGCACGATAAGCGGTCTGCGGCCGCCGGTGCGCGCATCGCCGCAGCTGATCTGCTGCAAGCACCGGCCGTGCTCGACTTCGAGGTGATCCACGTCATCCGTCGGCTCCTGCTCACGGACGCTCTCATGACTGAAGGACGTGCCGGGGCGATGCTCGATCTGCTCGCCGAGCTGCCGATCCAGCGCACCCCCATGGACCGCGTCCTCGCGAGCCGTACGCTTGCGCACCGCGGAAACCTGAGCGCCTACGACGCGTCGTACGTAGCTCTCGCCGAGACCATCGGCGCCACCTTGGTCACCGCGGACCTCAGGCTGGCCAACGCACCGGGCATCCAATGCGCGGTCGAGGCGATCGCTTAGACCGCTGACCGGCAGTGGCCGCTAAATCTCGAGCAGCTCCCTGAACCGCCGCTGGACCAGCGGCCACTGCCACTCGCGCTCGACCCAGGCGCGCCCGGCCTTGCCCATCTCGTCCGCCTTCGCAGGGTCGAGCAGCAGCTCGATGACGCGCTGCGCCGTCTGCACGACGCTCACCTCGCCGTTTCCGGGGACGACGTAGCCGGTCTCACCTTCCAGCACCGCGTCGGGCGCTCCGCCGGAGTCCCCGCCGACGACCGCCATGCCGAGTGCCGAGGCCTCCAGGTACACGATGCCGAGCCCCTCGATGTCCAGGCCACCGCGTCGGGTGCGGCAGGGCATCGCGAACACGTCGCCGGCCGCGTAGAGGCGCGGCAGCTCGCCCCACTCGACCGGGCCGCTGAACACGACGTCGCGGGCCACGCCCGTCTGCTCGGCCAGCCGCTCCAGATCCTTGCGGTAGGGCCCGCCGCTGCCGATCAGCAGGGCCGCGTCCGGGATCGCCTTCTTGATCAGCGGCATCGCGCGGATCAGCGTGTCCTGGCCCTTCCTCGGCACCAACCGGGAGACGCACACGACCGTGGGGCGGTTCGTCAGGCCTAGCCGCTCTCGCAGCGCCGCGGTCTCCGGCTCGCCGCGCACGCCGGGGTGGAAGGTCTCGATGTCGACGCCCGGGTGCAGTTGCGCCATCCGGTCGCGCGCCCCCGGGCTGAGCACCCCGCCCACCTTGCGGTGGTAGTACTCGACCAGATAGGTGAGCACGTCCACCCCGTCGCCGATTCGGCGCAGCAACTGCCGCGCCACCGGCAGCTGCGACCAGCCCGCCTCGTGGCCGTGCGTCGTGGCGACCAGCCGCTCGACCCCGGCCTTGCGGCGCAGGGTCGGCGCCATCAGCGCCAGCGGGGCCGCCGCGCCGAACCACACCCGGTCGCAGCCCTCGGACTTCGCGATCTCCACCGCCCGCCGGACCCGCTTCGGGTCCGGGACCATCACCGTCGTGGCGTCACGCACCGTCAGATACGGCCGTTCCGCGTCGTAGCGCCGACACTCCTCCGCCTTGCCGCGCCACGTAGAGGCGTACACGACCACGTCCGAAGGAGTGAAGCCATCGACCATCGCTTGGACGAACGCCTGGATACCACCGGGTCGCGGAGGGTAGTCGTTCGTGACGACAAGGGTGCGGGCCATGGCACTACGATCTCATCCCCGCGCCTTCGCCCTGGTATCGACCACCGACACGACAGGCGGCACGCGGATGACCCTTCGGGGCACGCTCACCCTCGCCCGGCTGCGCTCTGCCGCGCTGCCCGCCGCGTGCTGGGCGTGGACCCGTGGAGTACTCATGCTCTTCGTCTACAACGTCATCCCGTACATCTCGCACGGCGACATCACCGGCGACGTCAAGTTGTACAACAAATGGTCCAACATCCTCAGCCAGGGCCATTTCCCGCAGAACGACCCGACCTGGCAGTACCCCCCGGGCGCGGCCGTCGTCATCGAACTGCCGCGGATCATCCACTCGCTCACCGGCCTCAGCTACTACGCCGCCTTCTACGCCCTCGCCCTCGGCTCCGACCTGCTCGTCTTCCTACTCGTGATCTACCGCTGCTGGCGCACCGCCGGGGAGATCGGCCAGGTGCGGCCCGACTATCTCGGCGCCTATGCGTACGTCGCGGCGATCTTCATGCTCGGCCCCATCGTCTTCGGGCGCTACGACATCGCCGTCACGATGATCGCCTCGATCGGCCTCGCGCTCGCCCTGCGCACCGCGGCCGCGACCTGGCGGGTGCGCGGACTGGCGATCGGCTTCGGCACGATCGTCAAGATCTGGCCGATCGCGCTGATCTTCGGGCTCCCGCGCGGGCCGAACGGCCGGCGTGCGATCCGCTGGGTCGTGCTCGGCATCGCCGTGCCGACCCTGCTGCTCCTGCCGCTGTCCGGGTCGCTTTCGTTCCTGACCCAGCAGAGCGATCGTGGGCTCGAGGTCGAGTCGGTGCTCGCCGCGCCATTCCTGCTGGCCCGGCACTTCGGCTACCACGGCGTCATCAAGAACCGTTACGGCTCCTTCGAGGTCATCGGGCCCGGCATCAGCGCGATCGCGCAGTTCTGCGAGCTGTTGACGCTGCTCGGCTTCTGTTGGCTGCTGTGGTGGCGGCGACGTGCGCAGCTCACTCCCGAGCGCTGGAGCGAGGGCGTGTACTACGACGCGGCCCTGGTCGCCGTGATGATCTCGATCATCACCAGCAGGGTGCTCAGCCCCCAGTACCTGGTCTGGGTGTGCGGCCTGATCGCGCTGTGCCTGGCGTTGACACCCCTGCACCGCGGCGGCACGGTGCTGGCCGGGCCGTGCTGGCTGCTGCTCGCCACCATCTCGATCACCCAGCTCGAATTCCCGCTGCTGTTCGACCGGCTGGTGCACGGCAGCCTCAAGGCCGCGCTCTTCGTCACCGGGCGCAACGTCCTGCTGGTCGGCGCCACCGTCTGGGCGGCGGCCCTGCTCTGGCGGCGGTACGCGCGGCCCGAGCCGTCCGTCGAGCCGCACGACTGCGCCGAGGAACTCTGCGAACCGGTGCCCTGAAGGCGCCCCGGGGTTATCGTCGGCAATATGGAGACTCTTGGGGAGGACCTGGTACTGCTGGCCATGACGCACGAGGGCAAGGTCGGCGTCGCGGACAAGCTGCGGTTCGGCGTGGCAGGGTCGGAACTCGTGCGACTGGCCGCCGCGCAGCGGGTCGACGTGGTGGACGGCCGAATCGTGGTGTTGAGCCGGTCGCGCACGGGGGACGCGCGCTTGGACGCCGCACTCGCGGACATCGAGCGCTCCAAGCGGCCGCCGAAAGCCGGTGCCTGGGTCGCCCAGGACCGCCCCGGCTTGGTGGAGTCGTATCTGGAGCAGCTTGTCAGCCAGGGCGTGGTGCGCGCCGAACGCCGCAAGCGGTTCGGCATCTTCACCGTCACCCGATGGTTCGTCATCGACTCCGGCCGCGTGGCACAGGCCAGAGACCGACTGGACGCGGTGGCGAGATCGTCCGGTCCCATCGATTCGTCCCAGGCCGCCTTGGGCGGGCTCGCACACGCCATCGAGCTGGACGTGTTGCTCTACCCGCTGCACGAGGGACCGGCGAACGAATCCGCCCGCGAGCGGCTGGAGCAGATCGCCGAAGCGGATCCGGCTGCGGCCACCGTCCGCTCGACCGCCGAGCAGGCGGCCGTCGACGCGTCGATCGACGCCGCGATGGCCGCCTCCGTCAATGCCGCGGTGTCCGCGTCCGTCTACGCGACCCATCACGCTGCGGTCCAGCACGGAGGGCACGACGGCGGAGCCGGCGCCGTAGGCGGGCACCACTAGACGGTCCGTCAGGCTGTCGGGCCGTCCGGCGGTGCCCGCGGGCGTCCGACTAGTCGAGCAGGCCGTTGTAGTCCGGCAGCTTCCAGGTCGAGTCGGCGTAGCCGCCGTTCAGGTCGGTCAAGTTGTTGCCGATGTTGGCGATGATGTCCCAGCCGTCGGACTCGAGGTCCTCGCGCTCGGCGGTCTTGAAGGTCTGGATGGACTCGAACAGCTGGATCGGGTTACGGCTGTAGAGCCCGTCCACCGGGTAGCCGACGGCCTTGAGGTTGTACTCGGTGATCGGGTCGATCAGGTCGGGGCGGGCCGAGACGAAGAAGACCTTGACGCCGTGCGCCTTGGCGTACTGGGCGATCGCGAGCACCGGCGGGTCGGCCGGGGTCGGGTAGCTGGAGAAGAAGTACGAGGCCAGCGCCGTGTTGTCGATGTCGAGAACGATCGCGTCCTTCGACGTCGAGGAATCGTCGGCGACCCGCTGCTCGATGTACGAGAGCGCCGGGGTGGTGACGGCCGTGACGTCGGACTGCCACTGCGGGTAGGTGACGGTCGTGGCGGCGCTCGCCGGCGTGACGACGGCGGCCGTCAGCGCGGTGCCGAGGGCGACGACCGTGGCGGCGCGGCGAAGTGAGTGAGCGTTCACAGAGGGAGTGTCCTTACTAGTGGGTAACCAGGAGGGCAACACCTATTCTGCGGACGCAGGAAAACTCCGGGCATCCGGCGCCTGGACTATAAGTGCGCTGTTACCGTCCACTTTCGCCGGGTGGCCGCAGGGCCGCCGACGTCAACGCCGCCTGCCCTTGTCCCTGACCCAGATCCTGGCGGCGTTCGGCAGGTGGAACGGGGTGCGCGGCCATCTCCCCCGGGCCCGGCGCGCATGCGGCCCGGGACGGCACGGCTCGACGGACGCGGTCCGGCGCGGCACCCCGGCGAGCACCCGCTCGAGATCGACCGCGAATCCGGCCGGCTCGTTGAGCCCCGGCGCGAGCCCGATCCCGGCGCCCGACACCGAAAGGCGGCTGCGTTCGAACGCGGCCATAGCTGCGATGCCCGGATTGCGGGACGCTCGCCTCAGCGCACTCATACTGGTCAAGGTAGCGTGCGGCCCCGAGATGCGCCTTTGATTTTCACGCCGACCGCAGGCTTCAAGCGCTGCGGCTTCAAGCGCTTCGGCTTCAAGGGCTCCGGTGGCTTCAAGCGCTTCTCCACCACGAGGGCCGCCGCTCAGCCGACCTCCGGCCGCACCACCTTGTTGATCGGCATCGCATTCACCGCCGCGAACTGCACCACCGAGCCCGGCCTCGGCGCGTGGATCACCAGGCCGTTGCCCACATACATACCCACGTGCGTCTCGCCGGAGAAGTAGATCACCAGGTCACCTGGCTGAATGTCCGAGAGCGGCACGGTCTGGCCCGCGCTCGCCTGCTCCTGCGAAGTCCGCGGCAGCATCACCCCGGCCGACTCCCAGGCGTGCTGCATCAGCCCGGAGCAGTCGAAGCCGCCCGGCCCCACCGCACCCCAGATATAGGGCTTACCCAGCTCCGAGTACGCCGCCGCGATCGCCTTCTGCGTGCGGGAGGCGTCGCCGCCCTGAGCCACGTCCGAACCCACCGCGGCCAGCAGATCGGCCAGCGGCGGGGCCTGGGCGGGCACGCTGGTGCCGAACCCGTCGCCGTTGGCGCCCTGGGAGAGCGCGTAGCTGACGGCCTGCCGGTCCACTGAACTCAACGAGTACAGCCGGCTGCGCGCCTGGCTGAGCTCCGACTCGATCGCCGTGCGCTCGGCCGCGAGCTGCGTGTGTGCCGCCTGCAACTGCAGCAGTTCCTGGCCGCCGAGCGTGGCGAGCTGATCCAGCTGACGCTGCATCTCCTCGGCCGCGCGGACCTGCTCGGCGTCCAGCGCGGCCACCCGGTCGCCCAGGCCCGCGCGCTGCAGATAGTCGTCCGGATGCGTCGCGAACAGCAGGGACAGCGTGGAGGCGTAGGCGGGTTCGCGGTACTGCTGCGCGGCGAGGCGGCCGAGGTTGCCGTCGAGGGCGTTCAGCGTCTGCCGGGTCGCGGCACTCTGGCTGTTCGCGGCGTCCACCGCGGCCTGGAGTCGGCCGATGCGCTCCTGATCGGCGTCGAACTCCTGGGTTGCCGCCTCCGCCTGCTGGTACAACGTGGCGATGTGCTGTTCGGCGGCCTGACGCGAATCGGCGGGACCGGGGACGGGCTGTGCGTGTCCGATGCCGGGCGTCAGACCCAGGGTGGCGCAGGCCGCCGCGGTGACGGAGACGGCGGGCACTGTGCGTCGCAGAATGCCGCGGTTTCCTGGAATCAGTCTGTGCGACGCCATTTCTCCGCTCTCACCCCTCTCGCGGGACGCAGCGCAACGTATCGGGCGAAGCACGCACGGATCAAACAAGCGTCACCCGATAGGGCGAAAAGACTGATATCCGGTCAGTTCCGGCCGAGTCGTCGCACCAGCATCGCCGAGGGCACCGGACGCGCGCCCGAACGCTTGACCCCGTCGGCCACCTCCTTGTCGGAGGAGACCACGATCAGCGGCCTGCCCTGCGGCTCGGCGGCGACCAGCCGCCGGATCAGCTCGTCCGCGATCTCCCCGCCCTTGGAGAAGAGCACGCGCACGCCCTTGTGCTGCGGCACCGGGACCGGCCCGCCGAGCTCGGCCCCGTCGAAGACGCAGGTGATCTCGGCTCCGGTGCGGGCGGCGAGACCGCCGAGGCCCTTGAGTAGCCTGATCCGCTGTTCGTGCAGAGAGAGGGTGGGGTAGCCGGTCTTGGTCACGTTGTAGCCGTCCACGACCAGGTGCGCCCTTGGCAGCGCGAGCAGGGCGTCGAGGATGGCCGGATCGTTTTCCGAACGGGCCTGCCCGGCCACGTCGTGCGTGCCGATGGCGTCCGCCCGCACGGCCTCCACCGTGTCCGCGGGCCGCGCGTCGGTGGGCGAGATGGCCAGCTCGCGCTGCAGCCCGGCGGCGGCCTCGCTGATGGTCTCGAGCAGGAGTCTCAGGCGCACTTCGTCGGCGCCTCGACTGGCCTTGGTGGCGCTGCGGGCGGCCTCGAGCGCCGACTCGGCCTCGGTCAGCCGGGTACGTACCCGGCGCAGCTCGGCCTCGGCCGCGGAGACCTGAACGGCCGCCGCGTGCTGGATCGCGCCCCCTTCCGCCTGGGCCTCGCGAGCCTGGGCCTGGGCGCGCCGCATATCGGCCTCCAGCTGGCGGATCCGGCGACGCAGCGAATCGCCGTCCCGGCGCTCGGCGGCCAGCTCCGCCTTGAGCCGCTCGGCCTCCGCCTTGTGCTGGTCGCGAACCGTGTCGATCTCTGCTTTGAGCCTGGCCACCTCGTCGCCTAGGTGCTCGTCGGCGAGGGCGCGCTCGGTCTCCCTGGCGGACAACTCGGCCTGCTCGAGCAGCTCGGGCCATCCCTCGGGGCGCAGCAGGTAGACGATGGCGGCCACGTCGCGCGGATCGGCCGCGGGCGGGATCGCACCGACGAAGAGGGCCTCGGCGACCTCGGGATAGGTCTCGTGCACGCGCTCGGCGACCCGGCCGCGGAAGACCGTGTCCGCCTCGAGCGCGGCGGCCAGCGGTGTGGCGGCCAGTCGGGCCCGCTTGGCCGGGGTGAATTTGGCGAACGGACGCAGCGAGGCCGGCAGCGCGTTGGTGCCGAGAACGCCGGCCACCTGGGCGGCGAAGTCGAGCACGCGCGCGCGGACCGGCTCGGAGAGGGCAGCGGTGCTCGGGGCGCGGTCGGGCGTGGCGCCGGGCGGGTTCGACCCGGGCTGCTCGCCGCTCATCTTCGGCCTCTCGTGACGTCGCTGACTATCGGTTATCGGGTATTTCCCAGCGTAGACGCTTTCACGCTCCGCACGAGAGCCCCCGCGCGCGCCCTTGGCGCGGCGTCTAAGCTGAGTGCCATGGTGACCGCGATAGTGATGATCAAGGCCGAGACCGGTCTCATTCCGGAGACCGCGACCTCGGTGGCCGCCCTCGACGGCGTGAGCGAGGTCTACTCGGTGACCGGTGAGTGGGACCTGATCGCCGTCGCGCGGGTGGCGCACCACGAGGATCTCGCCGACCTGATCCCGGGCCGGCTGAACAAGGTGCACGGCGTGTTGCGCACCGAGACGCACACCGCCTTCCGCGCCTACAGCGACGTCGACCTCGACGCCGCCTTCGCCATCGGCCTCGAATAGCCCGAGCCGCCCGGGTCACCGCCGCGCGCGCGGCAACGACCCACGCAACTCGGGTAATCGTTCGTCACATAAACGCGTTCCCCTCCGCACCATCCACGGTACGGAGGGGAACGCGTTGTGGCTACAGCATTAACCGGGTCGCTCAGTGGTGCCCGCTGGTGATCGCCTCGTGGTACTCCTCGTCGGTGGGCTTCTCCACCCGCTGTCCGAAGTACCACTGGGTGGCCTTGGCCCGCAGCTTGGCGCGGCGCAGCTTCGGCGCCGGAACGCCGTTCGAGTCGGTGACCTCGGTCAGCGTCAGCGGACGGTGCACCTCGTGTGCCGTCAGCTTGTGCAGATCGCCCTGCGGCAGCGGGGTGTGGATCTCCGAGAACCGGCCCTCCGGCGAACGCGTGATGATGCCGGACTCGCGTCCGTGCAGCACCTTGTCGCGGTCCCGGCGCTGCAGCCCGAAGCAGATGCGCCGGGTGAGCCAGAAGGCGAAGATCGGTCCCAGGATGATCGCGAACCGGCAGGTCCAGGTGATCGATTCCACCGAGAGGTTGAACTTGGTGGCGATCAGGTCGTTGCCGCCGTTGAGCCAGCCGACGCCGTAGAAGACGATGCCCGCCACACCGATCGCGGTCCGGGTCGGCATGTTGCGCGGCCGGTCCAGGATGTGGTGCTCGCGTTTGTCCCCGGTGATCCACTGTTCGATGAACGGATACATCGCGATCCCGCCGAACAGGATGCCCGGCACGATGCCGAACGGCACGAGGACGTTCAACGAGAGCGTATGGCCCCAGAAGTTGAACTCGATGTTCGGCATCATGCGCAGCGCGCCCTCGAAGAAGCCGATGTAGAAGTCCGGCTGCGAGCCCGCGGTGATCTGGTTCGGCACGTATGGTCCGTACGCCCAGATCGGGTTGATCGAGACCAGTCCGCCGAGCAACGCGATGAAGCCGAAGACGACGAAGAAGAATCCGCCGGCTTTCGCCATGTACACCGGCATCAGCGGCAGGCCGACCACGTTGTTCTCGGTGCGGCCCGGACCCGCCCACTGGGTGTGCTTCTGGTAGAAGACCAGGATCAGGTGCGCCGTGATCAGGGCCAGGATGATGCCGGGCACCAGCAGGATGTGCACCGCGAAGAGCCTCGGCACGATGTCCTGCCCGGGGAACTGTCCGCCGAACAGGAAGAAGGAGATGTACGTGCCGACGATCGGGATCGACAGCAGCAGGCCCTGCATGATCCGCAGACCGGTGCCGGACAGCAGGTCGTCGGGCAGCGAGTAGCCGCAGAAGCCCTCGGCCAGCGCCATGGTGAACAGACCGAAGCCGATCAGCCAGTTGAGCTCGCGCGGCTTGCGGAAGGCGCCGGTGAAGAAGATCCGGAGCATGTGCACCATGATCGCCATCACGAAGACCAGGGCGGCCCAGTGGTGGATCTGGCGC
>Ga0073928_10002840_pt1 | contig 28621 bp, 25 predicted proteins | sample PaiPotPPA55metaG_FD_76969 | JGI IMG/M metagenome (GOLD analysis project Ga0073928, IMG submission 76969) | Iron sulfur acid spring bacterial and archeal communities from Banff, Canada, to study Microbial Dark Matter (Phase II) - Paint Pots PPA... ...
ATGGAGACGAGCAGGACGATCACGTTCCCGGCCAGCAGACCCCAGGCCGTCCAGCCGTCCGCCCGATAGGGGGCCTCGAGCGGCGGGCTCGACAAGTAGACGACGATCGCGGTCATCACCAGCAGCGCCAGCGAGATCGGGATCAGCGCACGCCACGCCAGCATCATAAGCTGGTCGAAGCGGAACCGCGGCAAACTCCATCGCACCCACATGAACACGAAGATAACGAATAGCGTCTTGAGGAACACCACCACTGCCCGAACCAGGCAGACGGCCAGGCTGTTCGTGAGGGCCGGATGATCGGGGTCAACCCATGCCCCGCCATGCGTGAGGTGATTGACGATCCACACCACGGCCCGATCCAGCCCGGGAACGTGCCACCCGCCGAAGAACAGGGCAACGCAGACGGCACTGGTGGTCACCATTCCCGCGTATTCCGCTAGAAAGAACAGGGCGAATCGCATCGAGCTGTATTCGGTGTGGTATCCGCCGACCAGTTCCTGCTCGGCCTCGGCCAGGTCGAACGGCGCGCGGTTGGCCTCGGCGTGGATGCACACCAGGAACATCACGAACGCCAGCGGCTGGCTGAAGACGTTCCAGGCAGGAATCCAACCGCCCCAGTAATGCGACTGCTGCTCGACGATGGTCTCCAGGTCCAGCGTCCCGAACATGACGACGATGCACAGCACGGCCAGGGCGAGGGGGATCTCGTAGCTGATCATGTTGGCGGTGGCGCGCAACCCGCCGAGGAACGAGTATTTGTTGTTGCTGGCCCACCCGCCGATCACCACGCCGTACACCGACAGCGAGAGCACCGCCAGGACGAACAGCACGCCGATATTCAGGTCGGCGATTTGGAAAGGGTAGCGGTACGTGACGTCCCAAATCTGGTGGGGAACGCCGTTAACGGCGTAGTCCTTGACAGGCGTAATAGCAACAACTTTGCCCGGATCGACCGGAAGCCGATCGAGCACCTGCCCCATGCTCGTTCCCTCTGACGGCCCAACGATGTCGTACTGCGTTGTCACTTGCCGAACCCCCCCGATCGGCAGCACGGCGATGCTGATAATCACAACGATAATCATGACCGTCGGCGCGAGGGTGAAGAGGATGCGGTCGACGCCGCGGGGACGGTAGTCTTCCTTGACGATGAACTTGAGCCCGTCGGCCAGGGGCTGGCCGAGGCCGAACATCTTCTTGTCTTTGAGCCACGGTATGACGCCAAACCCGAGGCCGACCCGGTTGGGCCCGATCCGGTCCTGCGTCCACGATGCCACCTTCCGCTCCAGCAGGATCAGGTACGCCACCGTGCCGAGCACTAGCAGGTGGGCGACGATTGTGATCCAGACCCAGGCGGGCAGCGCCAGGAGCCAATGCCATGTGTTTACCAACACGCTCATTCGATCCTCGTTCGGGTGAGTCACAGCTCCACAAACTGCGGCGGCGCTTCGACGGCGGATTCAGCCGGGGCGGGTATGGACGCGAAGGGCTCGCCCATTTCCTCGCGGACGACCGCGGCGTTGTACAGACCCGGGCGGTTGAGCAGGTGATAAAAGACGTCTCCCTCCCGCCGGGCGCCTTCGGGTGGGGCGACGGCGGCGGTGAAGGCCTGAATCCTGCCCTGAAAGTTCTGCCAGCATCCGTCCTTCTCCGCCCACGCCGCCGCCGGCAACACTACGTCGGCCGAGTGGACCAGGGCGTTGGGCAGGATGTCCTGAACGACTCGAAACCCCATCCGCAGCAGCGGCGGGAGGTCCGGCCCGATCCAGTTGGACAGATACCCGCCGACGATCCAACCCCCGCGAAGCTTTTTCAGGTCGGGCCGAGTGTTGGCGCCAACGTCGTCCCAGGTCGCGTTCGGCCCCCCGATCATGTCGATGATCCGGCGGACACCGCCGGCATTAGGCGCTTTTTCCGCCTGAATGACGAACGTCTGCTTGCCGGTCAAGTAGTTATGAAAGACTTCGTTTTTCCCGGCGCTGGGAACGGGCCCGAGGACCAGGACCGCCTGCGGGTCGGCGGCGCGTATGGCTTTGGCAAGCAGCCACGCCTCCTCGCAGGCCATCATCGGCGCGAGGACCGCGTACAGGCTGCCGGGGCCGTTCTTTTCGACGACCGCCGTCAATTCCTGCTTGGCCTGATCGAGCGCGCCGTGGAAGGTCGTTTCAATTTGGGCCCCATATTGCGGCCGCTTCGCGACGCGCAGCCGTTTCTCATCGTGAACGGCTTTGTACGAGTAGCGGGTATCGTCACTGATCCACCATCCGTTGACGTCGGCGTTATACCGCGGCTTGATCCGGTAAATGATCCCTTCGTTGTGCTCGAGAAAGATATTCTCCCCGCCGCTGTCGGCAGGACTGATCGACGGGGCCTGCTTCAGCAGCCAGACCCGCTGCTTGAAAAGGAAATCCTTATCGAGCAGCGCTCCAACAGGGCAGATGTCGACGACGTTACCGGCCAGCTTGTTGTTCACCGGTTTACCGGGAAAGATGTCGATCTCTTCCCGGTCGCCGCGGCCGTCGACGTACAGCTCGCTCGTCCCCGATACCTCGCGGGTGAAACGAACGCAGCGACTGCACATGATGCACCGGTCGGCATACAGGTAAATGTGATCGCCGACGTCCTTCTTCGGGTTCTTGACCTTGTCTTCCTCGAAGCGCGACTCGCTGCGGCCATATTGATACGAGTAGTCCTGCAACAGGCACTCGCCGGCCTGGTCGCAGACCGGGCAATCCAGCGGGTGGTTGATGAGCAGGTATTCCATCACCTGTTTCTGGCTGGCGATCGCCTTGGAGGACTTGGCGTAGACGACCATTCCGTCGCGGACCGGCGTCTGGCACGCCGGCACCAGCTTGGGGATCCCCTCCACCTCAACCAGACAAATCCTGCATGACGCGACGATCGACAACCCGGGATGGTAGCAATACTGCGGAATGGCGACGCCGGCGTCGTTGCACGCCTGCAGGATCATCTGCCGGTCCTTCGCCTCGATCGTCTTTCCGTCCACCGTGATCTTGGCCATAGGGGTGGGAATGGTATCGAGCTTCCGCCCGAATTTCACCATGAGGTGCGATTCTCAAAGCGTGAATGGGGTGTCGCTATCGCCTTTGGCCTCAGCATTGGCGGGCAGTGCCCGCCCTACAGAGCGTCGACTTTACGTAGGGCGGGCACTGCCCGCCAAAGACTGCCGTTTTGCAAAAAGGGCGGCGGCAGTCGCAGGACTGCTGCCCCCAGTTTAGACCCTCCCAGACTCGCGACCAACACGTAAGATACGCCCCGGCGACTTTGAGAAGTGCATCTCTCCGGTCCGCTGAATGCGAGCAGATCCAGGGGCAGCCGGCCGTAACGAGTCGCGGGAGATGTGGCATGTCAGAGACGGCAGCAATTGCCGCGGGCGGCGGCTGGCGGATCGCGGAGATCCTCGCCAACCCGTCGCTCGGCGCCCGGCGGGCGGACGCGCCGGTCACCACCTGCCTGTACGAACCGACCACCCCGGCCGCCGACCTCTACTTCATCGAATCGGGTCAGGTGCGCATCTATCAGATGGGTCCGGACGACTCGGCCCGGCTGGCCGACATCCTCGGTCCCGGCGACTGGTTTGGCACCGCCGCCTTGGCACGCGCCGCGACGTATGGCGGGCGGGCCGTCGTGGTGACGCCATCGGTCGTGTGGAGCCTGCCGGCCGAACGACTGCGGCGGCTCCTGTCCGAGCAACCCCGCCTGGCCACTGACTTGGTGGAACAGTTGGCGCAGCGGCTTCAAGCGGCCCAGGAGGTCGCGGCCCGGCTCGTGTTCGACGACTGCAATCAGCGGCTCATCCAGACGTTGCTGCGGTTCAGTCGCACCGCCGCCGCCGTCCCCCAACAGGGCGGCGACGTCGAGCTGCAGATCACACACCGTCAACTCGCCCAGGCGGTCGGCGCGGCAAGGGAGACGGTCAGCCTTGGCCTCACTCAGCTTCGCCAGCGGAATCTGCTCCGAACCGGACGAAATCGGGTTTACTTTAACCCCGTGGCATTGCAGCAGTTCTGTCGCCGAACCGCCCGCCCGTCCAACTGATCGTGGCCGCCCACCGGTTGGGGCAGGCTGGGCAAATAAAACGGAGAAAACTATTGATTTTCAACTGGCTTCCGGTTACAAATCCACGAGAGGTTGCTCCGTGCACGTCACGTGGTGGCGGGTCACCTTGCTCTTTAGTCGTAGCCGCGTCATTCCCTTCCGTGACGCGCAGGAGACACAATGGCTTTCCCCAAATCGCGCGTTGAACGCCGAGGCTTTACGCTCGTCGAGTTGCTCGTTGTCATCGGCATCATCGCCGTTCTCATTTCCATCCTGCTTCCGGTGCTGAATAAAGCGCGCGAGCAGGCGAAGGCGGTTGTGTGCATGAGCAATGAGAAGCAGATTATGTCGGCGTACATGATGTACGTCGCTGCCCACAAGGGAGGGACGCCAATCTTTCCACCAGTGGGCCAATACTACATGAAGACCGGGCGACCGTTTTTTAGGTCGCTTGGGTATTACATGGTTCCGACACCCGGGCGCGCTGGCAGCGGCGTCATCCGGTATGACCAAGGCGCCTTCTGGCCTTACCTGGGCAACGGTCTTCACTACACCGATCTCAGCGGCGGTACGAAGCCCATAGGCCCACCCCCGGATCAGCTTTACCGCGTCTTTAATTGCCCCAGCGATACGGATTTCCGCGCCGTGGAAAACAACGGCACGATCGATAAGGCAGTCTCCCAATTGCGGAATTTCACCTATTCCTGGAACGGGCAGCTCTGGTGTGATCCCGTGGCGCCACTGGGTGATTGGAGTGGACAGCCCCCGCCTCCCGCCGGATGGCACAACGACACCAAGAACGTCAGCCGGGTCAGTCAGATCATTGAGAGTGCCCACAAGATCGTCCTTGAGGAGGAAATGCGGCCGAACGATGGGTGGTCCTTCGTCGGATACCTGCCGGGACCAAACGGCGACGATCTTCCCTCGTGGCGGCATAACGGTCGGGGTAACTATGGGTTTGCCGACGGGCACGTCGAGTCCCTTGCGCCCAGCGACATCGGCTACACCACGCCTCATAGCAATATCCCCAACGACGTTCCGACGAAGCTAGTCGGAGCCGACTTTACCTGGGCGTACTACTTCCACCTCCAGTCAAACGCGAAGTAAACGATCGCGCCGTTGCGTTTGCAGCGCCGTCGTTTTCAACGTTGCTGACCCAACCGCCGCCCTTCACCGCGAAGGGCGGCGGTCTTGTCATGCCGCGCCGAGCGATGGATAAACAACTCCATGGCCGTTGACTCCTTCTTTGCGCCGCAATAGAGTGCCAGCCCTCAGTGGCCCCTGCGGCCTCGCACGTCCCGACCGGCCACGCGTGTCCCTGAGGCCGCGACCTGCGGCAGTCACTTCGAGACGTCCAGGAGGAAAAACATGGCTCGCCATCTGACTCCGAGCGGAACCGCTCGCCGGCATCGCGGCTTTACCCTTGTCGAGTTGCTCGTCGTCATTGGCATCATTGCCATCCTCATCTCCATCCTGCTGCCGGTGCTCAATAAGGCCCGCGAGCAGGCCAAGTCGGTGGTATGCGAAAGCCACGAGAAACAGATCCTGGCCGCCTACATCTTGTACATAACCGATCACAAAGGAGCGACGCCGATCTTTCCCGGAGTGGGGGAGTATTATCCCGGGACCACGCCATTTCAGCGCTCCATGGCGTATTACATGGTCCCGACGCCCGGCCGTGCGGGGAGCGGCGTTATCCGGTACGACCGCGGCGCCTTGTGGCCTTACATGGCCACCGGCCTGCACTACACCGACCAGAGCAAAACCCAGAAGCCCGTCGGGCCTCCGACGGAAGTCCTCTACGGCGTGTTCAATTGCCCCAGTGATACCGACTTCCGCCATGTGATGAATTTCGCCAAGATCGATAACGCGGTCTCGGTGCTGCGGAACTTCACCTACTCGTGGAATGCCAGTTTCCACAGCGACCCGCCCAAACCGCTGGGAACGGGCAGCCCGGCACTGTACGGCAGCGACAAGCGCGGGGTCAGCAGGCAGAACCAGATCATCGAGTCTGCCCACAAGATCATCCTGGAAGAGGAGATGCACCCCAACGACGGTTTTTCCCTGGTCGGCTGGCAAGGCTCCGGCGGAGGCGACGACACCCCCGCCTTCCGCCACAACGGCCGCGGCAACTGGGGCTTCGCCGACGGGCACGTCGAGTCACTGGACCCGACCGACCTCGGTTACAGTCGCGTCTATCACCCGCAAGATATCTCCGTCAGCACCAACATGGTCACCAACCGTTACTACTTCCACCTTCAGTCGAACGGGCCGTAGCCGCAGTCAATCCTGATCTGTCCCTCTTGGCTCCGATTCGGCATCTGAGCCCGCGACCGAAAACGCATCAACCGACGTCTCCATCGCGGGGATCGTTGCCCGCAGCGCGCCCGCTGCCAACAGCCGGCGGGCAAAGGCCTCAGCCTGCGGGACTTCGCCGTGGACGACGTACGCTTCCGTTGTCGGCGCCAGGGCCGGCTTGAGGAACCGCATCAACTCATCGGCGTCGGCGTGGGCGCTCAGCCCGTGGATCGTCCGCACCTGACATTTCAGATCGTACCACCGGTCGTAAATGCGCACGCGTTTTTGGCCCTCCTGGATGCACCGCCCCAACGTGTTCGGCGGGACGTAGCCGCAGAAAACGACGAGGTCGTCTGCGTTTTCCACGCTCCGCTCCAGATGATGAAGGACGCGTCCGAACTCGCAAGTGGGACTCGACGCCACGATGACGCACGGACCGGGCTGATAATTGATTCGCTTGCTCTCCTGCATCGACGAGGCGAGCGTCACCTGCGACAGTCCGAAGAGGTCCTTCTGGCCGATGAGGGCGTTGGTCTGCTCGTCATAGTTCTCGCGAAACGTTTCGTAGACCTTCGTCGACTCCACCGCCATCGGGCTGTCGACGAACACCGGCACGGGCGGCATCAGGCCGTCGTGGACGAACTTTTGCAGGTACCACAGGATCGTCTGCGTGCGCCCGATGGCAAACGACGGGACAATCATCCGGCTGCGGCGGGCAATCACGAACTTCACCGCCTCCAGCAACTGCGGTCCGACGTCGGCGATCGGGCCGTGAGAAGCATTCCCGTACGTGCTCTCAGTGATAAGCTGCTGCACCGCGAAGGGAGGCGGCGCCGGGTCGCGGAGGATCGGGGTGTCGTAGCGCCCCACGTCGCCGGTGAACAGCAGGTTGTGCGGCTGCCCGCCTTCCTCCCATTCGAGCAAGATGGAAGCCGATCCGAGGATGTGGCCGGCATCGGTGAACGTGAACCAGACGCCGCGGCCCAGGTCGATCTTCTGGGCATACGGCACGCGTTTGAATAGTCCCAGGACCGCCGGGACGTCCGCCGGGCGGTACAGCGCCTCCAGTTCCTGCTCATCCGGCCCGCGGGTGTGGTGGTTGAGGTATTCGACGTCTTCCGCCTGAATTTTGGCCGCGTCGTTCAGGACGATGCGGGTCACCTCGGCGGTGGCGGGCGTGCAATAGATCGGGCCGCGGAAACCGGCGCGCACCGCCACCGGCAGCTTGCCGCAGTGGTCGAGGTGGCCGTGAGACAGGAGGATGGCGTCGGCCGTCTTCACGTCCGCCGGCAGATATTGGTTGATCCGCCGGGCCTCGTCGCGCGGCCCCTGGTAGATGCCCATGTCGAGAAAGACTCGAAGCCCATTCACCTCGATCAGGTGACTCGACCCCGTCACCGTCCGATCCGCGCCGCAGAATTGGATTCGCATTGCACAGAGGGTAGTGGGGTCGGGCGGTCGGTGACAACTGCGCGGTTTTAGAACTCAAACCGCACCTCGACCCGTCCCCCGTAGCCGAATCCCTCGCCTTCGTTGAGGGTGACGAAGGTATCGAGCTGCAGGATGGTGTGCTGGCCGAAGGCTTGCTGGTAGCGCGCGCCGGTGGCCAGGGCACCGGCGGCATTGCGGCCGGTGGCTTCGCGGCCGCCCAGCTCGAGAATGAGCTGCCGTCGGCGGCTGGGGTCGATGAACTTCTGGTATCCCAGGGCGAACCCGACCGACCGCTCGGGGCTGCTGCTGAGGGCCGACCCATATCGCCCGATGGGCTGCTCGGCAAACAGAATGCCGACGCGTCCGAGCGGCCCGCCGCGGTCAGGCCCGCGGGCCGCGGAAGTGAAGCGGTCGATCCCCCAATACGAATCGAGGTAGACCAGGTCGTTGCTGAATGGGAGCGTATACGACAGCTCGCTGAACAGCAGCGCCCCATTGCCCGCCGCCGACGAACCGTTGCCGAACTCCGACAAGGCGCTGGCGGGCCCGGGCGAAGGTCGGCCCAAGGTCTTGGATCCGAGCAGCCGAAACGTCGTGTTCAACGCGCCGATCCGCTGAGTGGCGCTGATGGCGCCGTATGCCCCGTCAGGGTGCTCGCCATGGCCGTTGACGTAAACCAGATCGACGTTCCAGGTAGTCGGGTGGAAGTCGGCGTTGAAGAAGAGACCGACCAGCGCATGATCGTGATGTTCGATGCCGTCGCCGCGGTTGATCTGGCCCCAACCGTAGAGCGCCGTGATCTGGGCGTTGGACCCGGTGCGCGGGAGAAAGGTATTGCGGGTGATGCCGACGGCGTCTACGTCATCGTCGATCAGCAGCCCGTCCTGGTACAGCAGCGGCTGGCGGCCGACGGAAAACCCGATGTCCAGTTGCTTCGTCCCGTACGGGTCGAGCTTGGGGAAGATCTGGCCGATGTCGCCCTCGAAAAAAAGGGTGGTCGGACGCCCCTCAAACCTGTAGACCCATCCATCCGTCCCATCGGGGTTGAACTGATAGCCGGTATACTTGGCCAGCGCCGGCTTGGCGAAGACGCCGTTGTCCAGCGGGCGGAAGCCCACCAGCACGCGCTCGGTGCCGGAGAGTTGGAGATTGCCGTACAGATCCAGGCGATTGGCCCACTCGCTGCGGGTCTTGTCGGCGTAGAAGTGGGCCAGCGGGCCGGACTCCGTGAGCGGGTCATGAAAGGCCTGCAACGCGGTTCGATAAGTCCCGAATATGATGAAGGAGGGCGTCCAGACGGCGCCGGTCGGCAGCTCGATCCCTTTCTCCAGCGGCCCGGTGCCGAAGAATGGGTTGCCGATTTCGATGAGCGGCGGGGGGCGTGGGGGTACTGCCGTCCGGTTGAGATTGGGCGCCCGCGGCATCGGGCTGCTGGCGCGCTGTACCTCTGGCGGTCTCAGAGAGGGTGCAGTTGCAGGCGCCGCGGGATTCGTCGTCGGCTGTGTGCTCGGAATTGCCCCGGTCGCCGGCTCATCCGCCCGGGCGGTTGGCCCGGCCACGCACGCCAGCACCAACCCGGCCCAGAACCCGATCCACAGCCCTGCCCACGCTCGCTGCATCACGTCGGGCCCGGTTCATTGCATGAGCGTGACACGCCGCTCCCAAAGCACCAGATGTCCGGCGACAAGGTTCTGCGTAATCGCACCGGCGGTCAGGTTATAGTCAAACCCGACCCGCTGCACCTCATTGACCAGATTGACCGGCACCATCGCCGACTTCAATTCGATCTGCGCCGTGTACGGCGGCCTGCCCGTCAGTTGCTCCCGGGTGATGGTGTAGTTCGCCCAGCGCTCTCCCAGCGGCGCGATATTGTGCTTCTGTTTGCGGGCGGCGTTGGGCCGGCCCAGCAGGATCGCGCTCATCCGCTCGGGGCGCAGGAACGGCAGCGGACTGGGGGAGTAATTCGTCGTCAACACCTGCTCGCGCTCCCCGCCGTGCATCAGCCGGACCACGAAATCCCCCTGTAGCGAAAAGAGCTCTTCATCTACCGGCGCCTGCCCGTTGCGCACGCAGGTCGACCGCAGGTCGCGAACGTCGCCGTTAGCGTCGAGGTCGCCCGATTCCTTGATAACTCTTCCGTTGGCGTCCTTGACGACCACGTGCAGCCAGACAAGCCGCTCGGCGTCGAAACCGGTCGGCACGCCGTGCCCTTCGCTCCCGTTTTTCACCTGCACGGCAAACTGGATGCCGCCCGGTCCCGCGCTTCGGGTCACCACTTCGCCGAGCTTGTACCCGTTGCGCAGCAGCGTCAGCCGGTTCTTCAACGCTTCATCCAGCAGCGCGCGGTTGTCGTCGATGATCGCGCGTGCGGCATACCGTTCATCGGCCGAAGCCCACCGAGGCGGGAACTTGTACCCGGCGGGCACGTTCTTCTCGAAAGCGTCCGTGCCCCAGCCCGACTTCCAGTCGAACTGCATCCATTCGCGAATCGTCGCCAGGCCCGGTGCGGCGGGATCGTTCTTCTGGTGCTCGTCCTTGATCGCCCCGCGATGGTGCGGGAATAGCGCGGGCGGCAATACGGAAAAATCCGGCCCGACGAACATGTGACTGGTCAGCTTGCGCGGGGCCGTCTCGAAGTCCCCGACCTTGGCCGCCGGGCCGAAGGCGTAGTTGATCCGCTCGAAGTTCGGATCGCGCTTGTCCGCCAGGACCCGTCCCGGCTCCTTGCCCATATGGCAGTCCTGGCACAGGATGCCGCGCTGAGCGGCTGGCGAGTGTTTGTACTCGCTGAACGCCTCCTCCAGCCGGAACCCGTTGAACAGCGTGACGTCATGGCACGAACCGCAAAACGCCGAAGTCGTGATCCGGAAGAACCTGCGTGTCTCGCCGTGGACTTTTCGTCCCATCTTGTTAGGGCTGGTCACGAGCCCCTCATGGGCGATCGCTTTGTTTAGCTCCGTGTTCCGGCCGGTTGGCCCGTAGACGGGTTCGCTCAGTGCCCCTTCGGCAACCGGGAACCGTCCGCTGATCTTCCCCAGCGGCTCGGTGAGCCGGTGGCAGACGATGCACGTGACGCCCTCGCGGGAGATCGGGCTGCGGTCGATGTTGCTCATGAACTCGCTTTCCCCCAGGATCATCCCGACCTGCGTGTGGCAGCGAATGCAGAAGTCGCCATTGGTGCCGTTCACCCCTTTATCGACTTGCCCCTGCATCGCGTTAAAGATAGGACTCAATTGGGCATAGGCGTGCTGGGAAACAGACCACTGACGGAATTGAACCGGGTGGCACTGGCCGCACCGCATCGCGGAGGGAAAACGCTCGCCGGCGAAGAGCTTCGCGTGCGCTTCGTAGGATTCGCGCGTCGCGGTTTCGTCGAGCTTCAGCGGTGAGATCGACGCCGAGGCCGGCCGCGCTGCGGCCGCGGGCTCACTCGCGTCTCCGCACCCCCCGAGCCAGATGCCGCCCGCAATCGCGACGGCCCCCGCAAGCGCACCCAGGCACCAGACTGGAATTGTCCCTCCGCGTGCGGCACCCCATCTCATGGCGAGCACCTTCCCACGCTCCATCGCCCGAAGTTCCCAGAACTGGCCGCGCCATCGGCCCAGCCCGCCGGCCAATGACCGGTTTGCTCGAAGTCAGTGGCTGCATTGTACCCGATCGCGCGATGCATTCCAATGGGGTAGATTACAATGGACTTGACCGGCATCATTCCGTCGCTCTCCGTGTGGAAGTGGGGAAGGAAGGACGGCTCTGCGTCCCCCCGCCCGACCGTCCACGGGCGGCGTTGCCGGCCCGCCATCATCCACCGGCTCATCCGCCTGATCTTTCTTCCCCTTGCTGTGATCGGTTGCACCGCCGACTCACTGGTCCTTCCGGCAAACCACGAGCCGATCGATCCCGCCGGCGCTCGGCGGCACATGATCCGCGTCGCCGGCCGGGCAGTCGAATGCTGGATCGCGCGCTCGCCCGGAGCCGCGGGGCGCGAGCCGGAGGCTTTCGTTCTCTTCTTCATTGGCAAGGGCGATCGGGTCGACCGATTGATTATGAGCGTGGCCAACGGCTGGGGCCGCTGGCCCGTGGAGCTTTGGGGGATGAACTACCCCGGCTCTGGCGGCTCGACCGGCCCGCCCAAGCTGGCCCAGGTCACGCCCGACGCCTTGGTCGCCTATGACGCCCTGAGGCAAGTTGCCGGACCTCGTCCGATCTTCGTTCAAGGTGGGAGCTTCGGTTCGGTGGCGGCGTTGAGCGTCGCCGCCCGACGGCCGGTCGCCGGCCTGGTCCTGCAAAACCCACCGCCCCTTCGCCAATTGATCATGGGCCACTACGGCTGGTGGAACCTGTGGCTCGTGGCCGGCGCGGTCGCGACGCATCTCCCCCGCGATCTCGACTCATTGGACAACGCCGCCCACTCTGCCGCGCCGGCGATCTTCATCCTGTCCGGCGCGGATAAGGTGATCCCGCCGCGATATCATCGCCTGGTCGTGAATGCCTACGCCGGGCCGAAACGTGTTATCGAAATGCCAGGCGCCCGTCACAACGACCCATTGACCCGCGAGGCTGCCCAGCGGCTCGCCGAGGACATGACCTGGCTGTGGCGGGCATCCGGGCCATTGTGACGTACAAGAGGCGGATCGGGGCTGCTTGGGGAGCTCGGCTCAAGCGAATTCAGCCGTGGCACCGACTTTGCCGTACTCCTGTTGATGAGGCCGCGAAGGCGATCGGTTCGCCTCCGCCCCAGGCTACAACGGGAGCAGGTATGAACAAGTGTGCCCTAGCCGCTTTGGCGGCCATGTTGTTCGCAGGCATGTTCTTGACCGGCTGCGAAACGTCACACGCCGAATCCGACCAGTCCACGCTGAGCGGCGGTCAGAAGCACGAGGAGACCACCACCTACAAGAACCCGGTAACCGGCGAAACCAACACCGAGCACAAATCGCAAGAGACCGGCGGCCCGTGAACCACCGCCGGCGAGCGGGAGATGGCGTTCCGTTCCCGCTCCTCGCTTTTCAGACAAAGACGGCTGGTCGCAAGGAGCCGCTCATGAACAGAACCGCGCGCACCGTATTGGTCATTGTGTTGATCGTCCTTCTGATCGGACTGCTCCCGACCTGGCCCTACAGTTCCGGCTGGGGATGGTATCCCACCGGCGGCCTGGGGCTGCTGCTCATGATCGTGATCGCACTCGTGCTGCTCGACAAACTGTAGGTCGTGCGTGCAGCATACGTTTTCCCTCCGAACATCAGACCGATCCCGCGGCCGCGAGGCGGCGGCGCGTTGAACGCAAGAGAAGTTCGATTTTCCCCGCCAATCGGCAGGACTATCAACGAAATTCCGGGGGATGACAGACTGGCGGGCGACGGTCAAACTTTCCCCCTGGGCAAAGGTCCATCGCGGGCTAACGCGGAAAAGTCATGGCTCACGGCAGAGATCGCCGGGGGTCGCGCAGATGGACGCAATCACGCGATGCGGCGGCGACGGAGAAGCGCCATCCCGATCGCGGCCAGACCGCCAGCCGACGCCGGCTCGGGTACCACCGTGATCGTTCCCTGCATCGAGCCGGTGACCGTCCCGTCGCCGTTGTCCACGGCGTGTACATCACAGAAAAAGGTGATCTTGCCAACCTGGGTGAAGGTGTAGTCGAAGGTGTAAGGCGGCGCGTGATCCCCTGAGTCGAAATCGACGATCGACCCCTTTACCGGAGCGACGCTGTGGAAGCCCTGATCCCACACCCATTCCACCGTGTCGCCCATATTGATCGTCGCGTCCGAGACAATCGGCTGGCCCGGCGGGTTGAGGCTGAAGTAGTTGTTGAACACGTGGAACTCGACAGTGCTCGCGCTGGCGAACGCGGCGCAAACCAATAGCGCCAAGACTCCGAAAACCGCCGCACGAAATCGCATGAGCCTCCCTCCGAAGTAAGTGGCGGAGAAAATAGCAACGGCTGGGGGCCGATTCAACGCCTAAATCTCTGCTGCGCAGAATTAAGCCCCGCGTCATGTGACGGCTGTAACTTCAATAGCGATCATCCGGCAGGAGCTGCGTCACATCGACCGCGAGCCGGCACGCGAAGGAGAGCCCTCAATCGGCTCAGTTTCTCTCTGCCCCGGCCTTGTGGACCGGGACCAGACCTACCCGTCCGCTCCTGCGCACCTTCACCTTTATATCCGCGATCACCTTCCCCTCCGCGTCCTTGATTGTGTTGTTGACCTCTCGGGTGTCCTCGTCAAGCCAGTGTTCGATCAGGATAGACGTCTCGGGACCTTCGACCCCCCGCCCCTTTCCATCCCACGTCATCGTCATGGACTTCTCATCCCATCGCCCCGTCCCATGACCGCTACGTCCGGTGGACGAGAAGCTCCAGACACGATAAACCCGGTCCTCGGGGTCGTAGGTCATCATTACCAGCGTTTCGCGTCTGGGGCTCTCAAGTTTTCCTTGCAGAAAGCGGCCGTCCAGAACCATCTCCCACCTGGAGGTGCTTTTGCCGACCTCCTGGGTGCGAAGGTCGGTGAACTCCCCGTCCCAGGTTCCGACCCAGCGATGCAGGAGTTGTAACTCCGGCGGCTTGGGCGAAGCTTTAGGCGGGTCATCTGTCCTTTGGGCGGCCGACAGAGTGAGCAAAATGACGGAGAACGGAATCAGCAAAGCCGCAGTCGAGTGACGAGAAGCGAACATGGTTGTCCTCCACGCTAGAAGTGACCCCCTGGCGAAGCGAGAAGAGAATAAGGGCGGCTCGCAAGAAGTCAAGAGATCGACACCATCCACGCCAGGAAGCACCGCTCGAAGGCCTCGGGGTCCGCGAGCGAAAAGACGCGGCCGAACCCATGCCAAAGCTCCTCGTGTTAAGCGCCTGTCCGGCAGGGCGGGCGGTGCGCCCTGCGATTGACAGCTCGTCGCGATTTGATCTATACTTGTGACCACGCCACTCAGATGGGATCCGAAAACCACGTCCTGTCCGGCGGCCGTTTTGAAGCCGTTGCAAAAATCGGGTCGGCTGGTGGGCTGGTAACGCGGCGCGATTTCGACTCGGCAGCCAGCTACAGTGACCGAGACAGGCGCTACATCACATCTCCACTGTTCCGGCGTAAGGAGGCGAGGATGAGAAGGAATCAACTGACGGTCATCGGGTTAGTCGCCGCGGCTCTGCTGCTCAATGCCGCGAGCCAAGTCCGCTCCGCCTCGATCTACTGGAGCGATGCCAATGGCGGGGACATCCGCCGGGCCAACCTCGACGGCATGGGGCAGTAAACCCTCGTGACGGGGCTGTCTTTTCCTATCGGGATTGCTCTGGACCTTGCCGGCGGCCGGATGTACTGGACCAATCTTAATAGCGGCGACATTCGGCGGGCCAACCTCGACGGCACCGGGAAGACGACTCTTCTCCAGGGCTTGGCTGGCCCTAGTTCAGTCGCTCTCGATATTGCGGCCGCCAAGATGTACTGGACCGACAACACTGGCGGCACCATCCGCCGGGCCAACCTCGATGGCACCCGGGCCGACTACCCTCCTCAGCGGGCTCAATGCGCCCCGCGGTGTGACTCTGGATCTTGCCGGCGGCAAGATGTACTGGGCCGATAATGGTAGCGGGGACATTCGGCGGGCAAACGTTGACGGCACCGGGCCGACGACTCTCCTCCAGGGTCTGGTTGGCCCTAGCGCAATCGTTCTCGATATCACGAGCGGCAAGATTTACTGGACCGATCAGGGCGGCGGCGACATCCGACGGGCCAACGTCGATGGCTCCGGCCAAGAAACCCTCGTCCCGAACCTGAATTTGCCTGCCGGTCTCGCTCTCGATGTTGCTGGCGGGAAGATGTATTGGGAAGATTCTGGTGGCGGGGACATGAGGCGGGCCAACCTCGACGGCACGGGGCAGCAAACCCTGCTCAGTGGGCTGCCTGGGCCGGCTGGCATCGCTCTAGACCTCAGTGTGCCCGAGCCGTCCTCCCTCTCTCTGCTCACGCTCGCCGCGGCGGTGATGCTGCGTCGGCGACGGCGGTAGTCGGACGCCCTCGCAACGTCCGGCAGCGCGCCTGTCTCGCCTTCTGATCCAATTGGGGAGGGGATCCGAGCTAACGCTCTGCCGGCCAGCGGGCCTTGAGCGTCACCACGGAGTGCCCAAGGCCGCCAACGGGGCTTCTGTCTTGAAACCGGATCGTGCCGCTACAGCTTTACGTTGGCCGCACTGACCACCGTCGCGAAGCTTCCGCCGGTATCAACGATGGTCACGGTGATGTTGAACGAACCCTTCGTGGCATAGGTATGAGTGCCCAGCACCCGGAAGTTGCCCTGACCGTCGGCCACGACCGTGCCCGCCGACGGCACGGGCGAGCCGTCGCCCCAGTCGATCGTGGCGGTGAAGTCTCCAATCGGGGCCAGCCGGTTGAAGTCGTGGAACTGGGCGACCATCGCTGTCAACGGCTTGAGCGCCGAGGCGTGCACCGTCTTGCGGCTGGCCCGCAGCGGAGCGTCGGCGACCTGGGCCTCGCTGTCCACGTTCACCTGCGTGCCGTCCACCAGGTCGGTGACGCTGACCTTTACATCGTAGGAGCCGTCGTCGGCGTACTTGTGCTGGCCCATGACGAGGAATCGACCTGGATTCGAGGGGTCGGCCTTCACTCGTGCCATGGACGAAGTCCCGTCGCCCCAGTCCACTGCGCTGATGAACTGATGGGCCGTCGGCTGGCCCACGTCGTTGGAGGTGAACGCCGCGACCGACCCGTTGAACTTCGCCCCCTCGGTGGCGGCGAAGCTCATGGGGGCCGGGACGGCACTCATGAGGCATCGCGGCTCCAATCCCTCCATGCGGACGGGCCGGAAGCCTGTCTGGTGAGCCTTTTCCCATCGTCGAAGCAGTCGATGCAGCATTTGTTGTCCTCCCAATAAAGGGTGTCATCAAACCATCTCGAATATGAACTGCGGCAAGGCAACCAAGCGTGTCCGGTAAAAGGCCACTCCTACAAATGCGAGCCGGGGTGCGTTCAGGAGAGAGGGGGCGGCTCAAAAGATGGGGAGAGTGGGCAATTTGTCAGCTTCACCGATGCCCAGCCCCCGCGATGCGGCAGTGGCGGGATTTACCCGTCATTCTTTTCACCGGGTCGGGAAATGCTCTGTGTCTGACGTATGGACTGGGCGTGGAGGAGTGCCGGGTGAAATCGGTGGCGTCGGTGGCCGAGATTCGGAAGTCAATCGGCCGAGCGATCCGCAAGCTGGCGGCGGCCGTTTAGGGCGCGAGGGTCCGGATGTACCGAATCACGTCCAATCGCTCCTGCTCGGTCAGCAGTTTGCGAAATGCGGGCATCGGCGTTCGGCCGTCGCTTATCTTGCGAAACAGGACCTGATCCGACTTACCAGTGACTGCCGGACTCGACAGGTCGCTGGGGTCACGAGCGCACTGGCTTGCCTTCGGGCCATCTCCCTTGCCGCTCGGTCCGTGGCAGCTCAGGCACTGCTGCTGGTAGATGCCGCGGCCGCGGGCGAGCGCGTCGCCGCCGCCACTATTCGTCCGCCGACTGGCGGGGACTGCACCGATCTCCGCGGGTTCCGCAGACCGCGTCTCCCAGCCTCCGCTGGGCGAGCAGGCCGCCCCAAGCCCCAGGCCCAGAGCCATCGCTATCCCAGCCGTCGTCAGCCACATCGAGTGACTCTTGGCGACACGACAAAGTGGAGGCCGCTCTTCCGGCGGCAATCCCGGTGGCCGGAGGTGGCGGATCCTGTAGTCTCTTTTAGCGGCCTGACCGCCGAGGCTCTGCCGGTTTGCAAAGATTGCAGGGACTACTGCCGACACATGGGGCCGGAAGGCGGTGCAAACTTTGCAGAGTCGCCGCCGCGCTGGGAACCGACCTATAATCAACTCGCAAAACTCCTCTCGGAAGGAGACGATCATGAGTCGCGCGATTGGTATCGTCGGCGCGGCCCTGTTCTCCGGGATCGCGATTGCCCTCCCCTCGTTATTAGCCGCCGCCGTTTCCGGCACCGAGCCTGTCGTTGATCAGACGGTAATCCTCGTCCTGCCCTTTTCTGCGCCGGGCGGGAGCAGTTACCAATGGGTCGGCAGAGCCGTCCAACAGGATCTGCTGACGGACTTAGCACAAGGCACGCGCACTCGTGTCATCGCGCCTGCCGGCGCGTCGCCGGCAGCGGATGCGGACGCGGCACGGAGGACTGCGCAACAGCAGGGAGCGTCAATGGTGATGTTCGGCCAAGTCCAGGCCGCCGGCAGCGAGCTGCGGCTGACTGGACAAGTGATTGACGTTGCCGCCGCAAAGCCGCTGGCCAACCTGAAGGCCACCGGAAGCGCCGACAGTCTGTTTCATCTGGAGGACGCGCTGGCGGGCCAGACCCTTGCCGCCCTCCCGCCTGACCTGGTCAGTGCTCAGGCGATTCAACCGCAACGGCCGGAGAAATCACCGCCCGACGAGGGCGCGGCGGCCGGTACCCATCCGTACACCACGCAGCAGGGCGCGTACGCCGCGCCCCCTAGTTCGGGGGGCGCGTCTTACGCGCCGGAGCCGTCCTATATCTACCCGTCTACGACCACCTACTCATACACGTACTACCAGCCGGTTCCGGTCTACACCTATCCCTACCCTGCTTTCGAGGTGTTCCCACTGGCCAGCCCATTCATTTTCATAGACGTGGACCATTTCCACCATTTTGGTCGCGATTTCGATCACGACGGGGACATCGACAACATCCCGGGCCACGACTTCGACCACGACTTCGTGGACGTTCACAGCGGTGATCCGATGGCGCACGGGCACCAGATGAATCGGGATCCAGCCGGGACGGCTCGGACGCCGGGACTTGCCCGGTCGGGTGCCGCTCCATCACCTCTGACGCGGCCCCAGCTCGCTCGGTCCGGATCCGCCCATGCCGGCGGCATGCGTTCCGGGGCGCCACGGCCGATGGGTGGCGCGCCGAGAGCCGGTTCTGGCCGGATGGGTGGGTTTCACGGTCGGGCTGGCGCCGGGCGATAAAGCACCTCACGACGGCTCGGGCCTAGATGCAGTCGCATTATTTCTCCCGGAAGCGCAGTCCGGCCCAGCCACGTCCGGTAACAAAGGGCCAAGAAAGTGACGTCGAGAAGCTGAAGGGTCCGCGAGCGGCGGCCGATAGTACAGCACGACACTTCCAGACGGATCGCCGCTCCGTCGGAACATCTTCAGGAGCTCGCAATGCGTCCACGTGCCGCCCGTGAACCCCGTCACCAATACCAGTTGCCAATCGAACCACTTGAAGGTCGGCAGTTGCTCTCGGCCTACATTCTCACGGACCTGGGCACGTTGGGCGGGACCGCCAGCAAGGCGTTCGGGATCAACGACGCCGGCCAAGTGGTCGGGCAGGCCAACCTGACGGGCGACACGGCCCAGCACGCGTTTCTCTACACCAATGGATCCATGCGCGACCTGCTGAGCCTCAGCGGGACCGACAGCAGCGGTGCCGCCGTGAACGACGCCGGCCAAGCGGCCGGGTCTGCCGACGCCGCTCCCGGTACGCACGCGTTCCTCTACGCCGGCGGGATTATGCGGGACCTGGGGACGCTGGGCGGAACCAATAGTGGGGCCGGCGGGCTGAACGAAGACGGACAGGTGGTCGGTGACTCGCAGACGGCCACCGCCGGCAACAGGTTCCACGCATTCCTCTGGAACAGCGGGACCATGACAGATTTGGGCACGCTGGGCGGCCCTGAGAGCCACGCTACCGGGATCAACGACGACGGCCTGATCGTTGGTAACGCCGACACCGCAGCCGGCAGCACGCACGCGTTCGTGTACGCCAACGGCATCATCCGGGACGTAGGTACGCTGGGCGGGTCTGGCAGTGCCGCGGCGGCGGTGAACGAGGCGGGCCAGGTCGTCGGGCAAGCGGACGCGGTCAACGGCAACACCCACGCCTTCATCTACGCCAACGGCACGATGAGCGACCTGGGCACGCTGGGCGGCAGCAACAGCAACGCCGATGCAGTCAACGACCGCGGGCGGGTAGTCGGGGCCTCGGACGTGAGCCCCGGTGGCACCCACGCGTTCATCTACGCCAACGGCGCAATGCAGGATTTGAATAGTTTGATCAACGCGGCCTCCGGCTGGGTGCTGAAGGAAGCTACCGGGATCAACAACTGGGGCCAGATCGTCGGCTTCGGCACGGTCAACGGCCAGACCCACGCGTTCCTGCTCTCCCCGGGCGACGCGAGCCAAGGCACGGCACTGGGCGCGTTTGGGAAAGTCGGCGGCCGCAACACGAAGCTGAGCTTCACCACCACGGCCGGAACGCTGGTGACGCTTACCCTAAACGGCGGCGGCACCGGCCAGGCGTTCCTCAACGGAGGCAAGCTGAACCTGGTCCTCACCGGCACTGGCCGCGGGTCGACGCTGCTCATCAAAACCAAGGGCGGCGACGGCCAGGTGACGCTGGGGAACGTACGGGCAGACGGGCCGGTCCAGAGCATCTTCGCCCGGACCGCCAACCTCGCCGGCACGCTCTCGGTTCGCGGCTCGCTGGCCAATTTGTTCCTGGGCAATGCCTCGGGCACGATCGCCGCCGCCGGCCCGATCGGAAACGTGACGGTTCTGGGCAACCTCACCAACGGCTATGTGCTGAGCCGAGTAGACCTTGGCTCCGATGGTCTCGTGGGGGGCAGCGGGGCGGCGGCCGACAGCTTCTCGGCGGGGTTCATCCGGAGCCTCCGGGTCGGCGGCTCGATCAGCTCATCGGTTGTCGCGGCGGGGTTGAACGGAACCGATGGCCCACTGCCTGACACGGACGACAAGATCCTCGGCGGGAGGGCGAGTTTCATTCAATCGGTGTCCGCCAAAGGCGGGGCGGATAGCTCCAGCCTGTTCGTGGCCGGATCGTTCGGCACGGCGAGACTGGCCGGGGCAATGGTCCACGTCCTAACCGACGCCCGGTTCCTAAAGCTCGCGTCTTGATCGTCCTTCTCTGAGTGTCAAATCGCGGTGGCCGGGCACCTCGCGCGCCGGCTGCCGTGCTTTGTCCGTATGGTCTCCCTTTCATGCATTCAACCGCCGAATCCACGGCGGCGTGCCGCATTCGGGGCACCGGTCGGGGCTTCCGCGAAGGTCGTAAGCACAAAGGGGGGCACAACCCGAGCCTGAGTCTGTCCGTCAGCACGTGAACCCGCCATGACCACCGCAAGCGGCGGGCGGCCATCCAGGCGATGTAGCCCCCAAAACCCGCGAGCACGAGGAGGATCGCGGCGCCGGGCGCGAACCCGGCGCCCGCCCACAATCGGCTGATGCCGAACACCGCCCGGAGGCCGATTGCAACTGGCTACCGACAACTCGCAGTCGGCGGGGCGCCGGCTATACTCGCCGGACGATGTTGATTTTGCTGACCAATGACGACGGGATTCGAGCACCGGGGCTGGTGGCGATGTATCGCCAGCTCAAGGAGCTGGGCGAGGTGCAGGTGGTGGCGCCGGAGGCGGTGCAGAGTGCGGCGGGGCATGGGATCACGCTCGGCACGCCGCTGCTGACCAGTCGGGTGAACGTGGAGGACCCATTCGACCAGGCCCAGGGCGGGCCGTTCACGGGAGTGGCGGTGGATGGTCGGCCGGCGGATTGCGTGAAGCTGGCGGTGGCCAAGCTCCTGCCGCGGCGGCCGGACCTCGTCGTCAGCGGCATCAATTCCGGGGCAAATGTGGGAATCAATGTGATTTACAGCGGCACGGTGGCGGCCGCGATCGAGGCGGCGTTTCTGGGACTGCCGGGCATCGCCGTCTCGCTCTACCTCCGCAATGAGGTCCCGCTCGATTATCCGCGCACCGCCCAGATCGCAATGCGAGTGATCCGGCAGGTGCTGGACGCGGGGCTGAAGGGGGGCCAGGTGGTGAGCGTGAACATCCCGCCGCTGCGGGCCGGGGAGGCGCCGACCGGCATACGGGTCGTGCGGCAATGCACCAACGCCTGGGTCGATACCTACGATGAGCGGAAGGACCCGCGCGGCCGTTCATACTTCTGGAACAACACCGTCTTCACGCTGGGGCCAACCGACAACGATACCGACGTGGCGGCTCTGCGCGACGGATACGTAACGGTGACGCCGTTGCAGTTCGACCTGACGCATTACCCGATGCTGCGGGAGTGGAAGCAGCGGGAATGGAGCTTGTAAGAACGGCGCTGCTTCAGGGTGACTCGCCGGCGACTTGAAGGGCCTCTTTTAGATCGAGCGTCCCTTCATACAGGCTGCGGCCGACGATGGCGCCCCAGATCGGCAGCGCGCGCAACTGGCGGACGTGATCGGTATTGCCCACACCGCCGCTGGCGATCACCGGCGCCTTGCCCGCCTCGGCCAGAAGGCGCGTGTAATGGAGATTCGGCCCCTGGAGCATGCCGTCTCTGGCCACATCGGTGTACAGCAGTGCCGCAAGCGGCCAATTGCTGACCTGCTGTGCTATGTCGACGGCTTTGAGTCCGGAGGTGTGAGTCCAGCCGCGGGTGGCGACGACGCCCTCCCTGGCGTCCAGGGCCAGAACGAGCCGGTGCGCGAACGCGGGTTCGTGGGCGAGGGTCTGGAACCAGGACCAATCCTCCATGGCCCTGGTGCCGATGACGACGCGAGCAGCACCGGCGTCCAGCAGCCGGCGGATGTCGTCCGCCGACCGTACACCGCCGCCCACTTGTACCTTTAGTTCGACGCCGGCGATGATCCCGGAGATCAGTTCCGTTTGCACCGGCCGGCCTTCTTTGGCGCCGTCAAGGTCCACGACGTGCAGCCATCTGGCACCGGCCTCGGCGAACGATCGGGCAGTCTGAAATGCGTCGACGTCGTAGCTCATCTGCCGGGCATAGTCGCCCTGTTTGAGGCGGACCACCTGCCCGCCGCGCAGGTCGATGCTTGGAACGATTTCCAAGGACATGACCGCTGACTGTATCGCGAACAGCGTGAAATCAGAAGAAGGTCGGACAGCGCGGCTAGAGTCGATATAATGGGAGAAGATTGAAAGGCTGCGGACGTCATGCCGGTGCAACCGGTTCAACAAGCATTCCCCCCGACGCTTCAACCGCCGTTCGACTTCGACCGACGGCTGCGGGAGATCGACATGTTCTTTCAGGGTAACGACCCAGTCCATCAAACCATGCAACACGTCGTCGAAAAGCTGGAGCAGGCCGGCATCCCCTACGCGATCGTGGGCGCAATGGCGGTCAACGCCCACCGGTACCAGCGGACTACCCGCGACGTGGACTTCCTGCTGTCTGGCGAAGGGCTGACTGCGTTCGTTCGATTATTCGGCTCCAACGATTTCCAGCCCGTGCCGGAGCGCCCACGCCGCTTTCGCGACCCCGCGACTGGCGTCACCTTCGACATCCTGGTGACGGGCCTGTTTCCCGGAAGCGGCAAGCCCGGCCCCGTGGCCTTTCCAGATCCCGCCGCCGTCAGCGAAGTCATCAAACAGAAGCGCGTGATCACCCTCGCGGCATTGATCGAGCTGAAGCTCGCCGCACGCAGATACAAGGACTTCGGCGACGTCGTGGAGCTGATTCGCATTCATCAGTTGGACGAGTCGTATGCCGTAAACTTCCACTCCTCTGTCCGCGGCGATTACATCGAATGTCTCCAAGAGATGCGCCGCGAGGACGAGTACGAGATCAGGCAAGACCGTGCATTTGAAGAGAAGGTGCGAGGCAGCGCCAGCCAGGACCCACCTCCCTGACGCGACATATAATTTCCACAGTGACCGACACCCGCCTCATGGACGAGCGTTTTGAGAAACTCGCCGAAAAAGCCAGGTCATTGCCGAAGACACCCGGCGTCTATCTCATGAAGGACCACAAGGGGCGGGTGATCTACATCGGCAAGTCCGCCAGCCTGCGCGACCGGGTCGGCAGCTACTTCCACGCTTCGACCAAGCTCGAGCACAAGAAATCGGGCCTGCTCGACCAGGTAGCCGATTTCGAGTGCATCCAGACCGACAGCGAAGTCGAAGCGCTGTTGGCCGAGAACCGGCTCATCAAGGACATCCAGCCCCGTTACAACGCCCGGCTGCTGGATGACAAAACCTACCCCTACCTGATGGTCACGACCGACGACGAGTTTCCCGGCGTCTACGTCACCCGTGAGCCACGCACCGAGGGCGTCAAGCTGTACGGCCCGTTCACCAGCGTCTACTCGTTGAAGGAAGCCGTCACGCATCTTCAGAAAGCTTTCAAGTTCCGCACCTGTCACCTCGACATCCGTGAGGACGACGATAACCGCCGGTTTTTCCGCCCGTGCCTGCTGTACCCGATCCACCAGTGTACGGCGCCGTGCGCGGCCAAAGTCTCCAAGGACTCGTACCGCCAGGACATCAGCCGGCTGATTCAGTTCCTTAAAGGGGACAAGAAGAAAGTGATCGCGAGCCTGGAGAAGGAGATGGCCCAGGCATCGAAGGACCTTCAGTTCGAGCGGGCCGCCCGGCTGCGGGACGAGCTGAAGGCCCTGAGCGCCCTGGGCGGGCGGGCGAAGACAGGGGAGGAGGAATTCTGGCAGCCCGAGTCCTTCGTCCAAAATCCCAGGGAAGGAATGGTGGAGCTTCAATCGGCCCTCGGGCTGGCTGAGCCGCCGCGAATACTCGAAGGGATCGACATCGCCCACCTCCAGGGCGGCGAGATGGTTGGGAGCAAGGTCTGCTTCATCGATGGCGTCCCTTTCAAAGACGGCTACCGCCGTTACAAGATCAAGCACGGGCAAGGGAACAACGATTACCTCTCGATCCAGGAAGTCGTCTCGCGCCGCTACCGCGAGGCGGGGGCGAGCAACGAGCTATACCCCGACGTGATCCTGATCGACGGCGGCCTCGGCCAGCTCCACGCCGCAATGGACGTGTTCCGCACCATGGACGTCAAGCCGCCGATGGTGATCTCGCTGGCTAAGAAGGAAGAGCTGGTCTACACGCAGGCCCGCTCCGAGCCGATCCATCTGCCGCGCAACCACCAGGGCCTCAAGCTCCTGCAATACGTGCGTGACGAGGCCCACCGTTTCGCGCAACACTATCACCACATCCTCCGCCGCAAGACCCAGTTGGAGGAAGACGTGAAGCAGGGGCGAAGGCCGCCGAAGGCCAGGCGCAAGGCGCCCACTACGTCGACCGGAAACGATGCTACCCCGCCCGCTACGGAGCCCGAGTCGCCTCAGTAGGCGTAAGGGGTCGGTTGCCGCCCTTGTTCGATTCGGAGTGCAGGTCCTGCTGCCCCATGACGATGGGCGGTCAGCGGTTGGGGCACCGGCACTCCGTGCGCCGCCGCCATCCAGTATGCCCGCGCGGCGCTGGCCTGGTGGATCAACTGGATCGGGTCCAGCGCCGCCACGTCGTGCGCGTCCCATCGCTTGGCGTACCAGCCGTTGGGATCGCGGCAGCGCTCGTGGACATACCCGATGGCGCGGCCGCAGACGTTCAGCCAGTGCGCGTCGTGGTCTTCCACGTAAACGAATAGGAATGCTTCGCAGAGCTTGTACGCGAGCGGCGCCTCGTCCTGGATCGCCCCGTCGGCCGGGCGCACCCAACGCTTTTCCGCCGCCCGCGCGGTCTTGTGTGCGTCAAACATGTAATGCGCGTCGTGCGTGATCGCGTGCAGCAGGCACGCCGCCCGAATCATCATGCCGCTGTTGTAGGCGTACTTGCTCTGGTCAACTTTGCCGTCGGCCACCGCGGTGCTGTCGGCGTACAACCCGTCGGCGCCCTGTAAGTGGGCCGCCGTCCAGTCGTACAACCTCTTGCCAATGTCGAGGTACTCGCTTTTTCCGGTGACGCGATACAACTCCAGCGCCGTGCAGGCTGCCGGGGCGCTGGAGACGGCGTGCTTCTTCTCGTAGCGGTCCTCGTGCCAGTAGATCCCGCCGCCCAGCTTGTCATCCTCCCCGCTCAGCGCAAAGCGCAAACTCTCGTCCGCGAACTCCAGGTCGCGCTGCTCCCGCGTCACCTGATACGTCTCGGCCAGCGCCAGCGCCATCCAGGCATTGTCGTCGTAATACCGGTCCGGCGGCTTGGGCGCCGGCAGCACGTCCATCCCCGTTGTCCCGTTGCGCTGCGTCCGGTACGCCCGCAGCGCATCGACGTACTCGCGCAGCATTGGCTGATACGTCCCCGGCTCGACCCGCGCCGCCGACGCCAGCGCCGAAACCATGACGCTGGACGGCCACGTATACGCCGGGTGCGGCCTGCCGCGGCCCGGGCCGATCTCCTCTCCATATAGATGCTGCTCCGGCAGATAAAACGCGCAGCGGACTTGCCCAATGATCTCCGCTCCCCAGAGCGCCGCCGGTGCGACGCGCGGGCAATCAGCAACCCTGTCAGGCCGGCCGGCGGCGCAACTGCACGCCCAGAGGGCCGCAACTGCGATCCAACAGCGACGCATCTTCGAAGACACCGCAGCCTCCGTTTGGGGAAGGAGTGAACGTCCCCTGTACCGCGCTGGGCCTCGGGCCGCAAAGAAAACTAGTCGTTTTCGGCAGGCTGGGGAAATTCTGCGGGTTTCTCCGGATTTTCGTTGCAAAGGAGGGGGGCGCTTCTGATAACATGCCGTCCGCTGCTTCTTGAAGGAGGAGTCGGTATGAATCCCGGCTCTCGCTTCGTTACCCAGTTCGCCGGCGCTTGCATGGTCGTCGCCATCGCGATCGCGTCCGGATGGGCGGCCCTCGCACCTAGGTCGCAGTGGGATGATGGCGGTTTCCATGCCGTCAGGGGCGCGTCGGAGCCAACGAAGTGCAACGGGCTGGATAAACCGAACTGCATTGAGGGCGCCTCGTGCGGTAAGCAGCTAGAATGTAGGCCAGGAGTAAGTACCCCCCCGGATCCACAATACTACTGTGCCGGTCCCATCACCACGTGCCAGCTGATGGGATGCCCTGGTGGTCAGGGCAACGATTGCTGTCCGAACGGCGACGTGAATAACCCAGGCTGCGACAGGAACCTACCCTGATTTTTCTCCGAGCGCGTTGGCCCGCTCGTTAAGCTCATCGTGGCAGAATCTTATGGTAATCCGCATCTCGAGCGACTGGGCTAACCGATGGATGTTGATTTTCGCATCTTTAATCTTTGGCCTGGGCACATTGGCCACATCGCGCTTGTTGGGTGCGGTTCAGGCAACTGAGATTCTGGACCAATATGACGGCGCGCTGAATGCCGCGCGGACATGGTCAATGCATGTTCACGTCGTAATTTCAACTGCCACTTCCGCACCACTGAAGCCGAAGTTGATAATCGTCAATGCCGCCTACGTGCGAGACGGGGACCGTCGCGACATTAGCTCGACTAGCGACGAGCAACCCGCGGAGGCTCGTGCCATAGTCAACGGTTACTATCTGCAATACTCCAAATCCCCAAACAGAACCGTTCGCGATGCGTCATTCGCAATGAACGGTCACAAGTTTACCGGTCCGGCGCTCGAGTCGACCATGATGTTCGAGGGAGCGCTCGAAGGTTGGCTGGCGGACCCGGAACCCAACAGCGATGTGCTTCGACATTCCGCCGCGGCCGACGCGCGCGTTCTGGATCCCCTAGAGTCGGTCGATGGGGCGCAATGTGTGGTTCTGACCGGAAGTTCTAAGTACGGTTCCACAACGTTCTGGTGCGATCCCAAACTGAGATATCTGGCCCGGAAAATCGTGATTGCGAAATCTGAGCATGACCTTATTGGAAAGGCCCGAGTCGGTGATTTGCGCCTGAGGGCGCCGGGCGCTGGTTTGATGGCCCCCTCGCGGATTACGTTCACCGCGGATTCCATTAAGTTTGAGACAGTCGGTGCCGTCACTCTGCCCATGTCTTGCCACGTGGCGGAGCGATATGACTTTCCTGGCGGAATATGGTACGCCCGCGAGGCAACCATCACGCGAGAGGACGTTGATCTCCACCCCGACCTGAGCAAGCCCGGCCTACTCGTGCCGGATTTGCCGGACGGAACGCGACTTTCAAATCAGGAGAACCTCCAGATCCCGTATGAATGGCGCGCGGGCAAGCCCGTCCCGCTGGTGAACCAAAGTGCCGTTCAGCAAATGGACGCAACCGCAGCCGCGGCGCGCGCCGCTCGGAACGGAATTGGACGGTAGAACAGGTCGAAATTGGTGTGCCGCAGCCCCGGGGGCAGAGACGTGGCCAAGCTTTGTAGTATCCTATTCGCGGTATTCGCGCTCGCAACGTTGCAGCCATGCCTTGCCTCCCACGCAGCGAGTGACGGACCGGGGCAGACGGCACCGTCCGGACAGTATTGCGGGCTTTATGCTCTCTATACTGTCCTTAGAATCGAAGGACGGCCCGTCAACTTTAGAGATCTGCTGCGACCTGAGTACATTGGATCGGTCGATGGTAGCTCCTCGGATGAGCTGCGACGGGCTGCAACCGATTTCGGGCTGAGCGCGCTCAATGCGTGACCAATTTGGATGCGGTGAGCCTCGGGGCGTGCCCTTACTTGGCAATTCTGCACGTGAAGTCGTCCGACGATTCACCGGACTACAACCATTTCGTGCTCTTCCTCGGCGCGCGGCATGGGCGTGCGACAATTTACGACGCCCCTAACCCCGTACGAGAGGTCGCGCTAAGCGAGCTAGCACCTCTATGGGACGGCACTGCTGTAGTGGTTTCTAAGGCACCGGTCAGCTTAGCCCGGCTACAAATGGCAGAGCTGAGAAGCCTCGCCATCTGGATGGTGGTCGGCGTCCTGGCGGTCGTGACCGTTCGTTCCGTCGGTCGCCGACTTCACTACACCCGTCGAACTAATCCTTAAACAAGCGAGTCCCCCGCCCGCCTGCGCGGGGGTGTGAAGGGCGCAGGGGCTGCCGTGGCGTCGGGCTTCCGTGCCGCCGGTCCGCTGCGAGTTGTAGTTGTGGGTCGCGTGATCTC
>Ga0073928_10002841_pt1 | contig 28620 bp, 17 predicted proteins | sample PaiPotPPA55metaG_FD_76969 | JGI IMG/M metagenome (GOLD analysis project Ga0073928, IMG submission 76969) | Iron sulfur acid spring bacterial and archeal communities from Banff, Canada, to study Microbial Dark Matter (Phase II) - Paint Pots PPA... ...
GGAGTAACGGGACTGATCATGCTCGGCGGCGGTGTACCCAAGAACTTCGTGCAGGACATCGTAGTCTCCGCCGAATTTCTCGGATACGAAGCTGAAATGCACCGCTACGCGATACAGCTGACAGTGGCTGACGAACGTGACGGCGCTCTCTCGGGTTCGACGCTGAAAGAGGCGAACTCCTGGGGCAAAGTCGATTTGGCCAAAGAGCAGATGGTGTTTGGCGAGGCCACGGTTACTTTTCCGTTAGTCGCTGGATATGCCTATCACAAAGGCAGCTGGAAAAACCGCAAGGCGCGCAAGTTCAGCGAGATTTTCTCGAAGCCTTCTACGTTGAAGGCCGAAGGATACGCTGAAGTGGCTGTCAGGTAGGAACTCGGTTCCGGGAGGGCCGACTGAAAGTCGACCCCTCCCGTCCGCTTCCAGGTCTTCCCTTCGAGCCGCCAAGTATTAACCTTCCTCAGCCGAAACAATCAGCAGGCTATTATTTGTCTACCTAGCACGGAGTTCAATCGAGGGAGCACGCAATAATGGGGTCCAGTCACTCGTCGGACGTAGGCCATGTCGCGCAAAGCTTGTTTTTTTCTACTTTTCTCCTCCTATCCTTTTCGGCTGCCGCCCAAGTCGACGTACTTACGCAACACAATGACAACGCACGTACCGGAGGAAACCTTAAAGAGACTATTCTGACGCCTTCCAATGTTAACCATCAACACTTTGGGATGCTCTTCAAGCGCATTGTCGACGATCAGGTCTACACCCAACCTCTTGTGGTCACGAATGTCAAAATTGATGGAGGGTGGCACGACGTCGTGTATGTCACGACCGTGAACAATAGCGTTTACGCCTTCAACGCCAATGACGCTACCGCAGCCGCGCCCCTGTGGCATGTGAACTTCGGCACTCCTGCCAACCTCCACGACGCAGAACTGGAATGTACCGATATCACCGGCAACATGGGGATTATCGGCACCCCTGTTGTAAACGAGCAGAAAACCACACTTTACGTCGTAGCGCTAACAAAAGTCGGGCACAAGTTCTTGCACCAACTTCACGCTCTCGATTTGTCAACGGGAGCAGACTTTCCTCACAGTCCGGTAGCGATCGAAACTCCGGAGCTTGATCCTCTTTTACAGAATCAGCGTCCAGCATTGTTCCTTACTGGAGGGAACGTCTACGTTGGTTATGCCTCGCACTGCGATAAACAGCCATATCACGGTTATCTATTGGGTTATGACGCGACCACGCTCGTGCAGTTTGGAGTTCTCAATACTTCGCCCGGCGGAGAAGGCGCGGGGATTTGGCAGTCCGGACAGGCGCCCGCGGTCGATGACCAGGGCAATATCTATTTCATAACGGGCAACGGCAGTTGGGACGGAGCGACGCAATTGAGCGAGAGCTTTATTAAACTTGATCCGCACATGAAACTGGTGGATTGGTTTACGCCGAGCAATCACCGCCACCTCGATGCTGTTGACAATGACCTTGACTCCGCTGGGCCGCTTTTGATTCCAAACAAGAACCTGGTGCTGGGAGGCGGAAAAGAAGGTGTCCTTTATCTTATTGATAGAGATCACTTCGGACATCTAGGCGACAAACATGCCGTACAGCATTTTCGCGTGACCAGTTCACACATGCACAATCTCGTCTATTGGAAGAGCGCGAGGAATGGTGAACTACTTTACCTCTGGGGTCAGAAGGATAAGGCGCGGGCGTATAAGTTCAACGGTAACAGACTCGATCAGAGACCGTTGATGACTCGGCGCGAGAAAACCCGGGGACATCCGGGCGCCATGCTTTCGATATCCGCAAACGGCGACCGAGACGGAATTCTCTGGGCTGCAATTCATACATCCGGCGACTCATGGCATGAAACGAGGCCGGGCATTCTACATGCCTTCGATGCAGACAATATCCGGCACGAGCTTTGGAATTCGCTGGAGAATCCGGAGAGAGACAATTGTAATAATTACTCGAAAATGGCGTCTCCGACGGTGGCGAACGGAAAGGTGTATCTCGCCAGCTTCGGCACCGAAAACGTTGGCACCGGACAGTTGTGCGTATATGGGCTGCTACCGGTCGGCGCACCGCCAGCGGCTCCGACGAACTCGCCGACAGAGCACCGAAAAGCCTCAGACTAACGAGTTCAGATGTAAAAAGTCAGATTGCAGAATTGAGGGCGCGGCGAAATTGTGCAGAATGAATTGGGATCACCGTGGAAGAGCGGCTCTTTGCTCTTTAGAGCCGCGTACGAGCGCGAAGAAGATTCACGCGGCCTAAATGGCTGCTCTTCCACGAGGTCGCCAAAGAAGTACGGGGATCGGACTTCACTGCACCGTGACTACAACCGATGCGCTCGTTCGACCATATTGGTTCGTGGCATAGAGGGTGTAGGTTGTCGTCTGCGTCGGAGTGACCGTCGCGGAATTTCCCCTCAAGGCACCCACCTGCGGAGAAACGACGTAATACGAAGCGCCCGACGCCTGCCAGTTGAGGGTCACCTGAGTGACGGCACTCACGGTAGTTGAGCTTGCGGTAAAACTCGCTATCGTCGGGGCTGATCCTTGAGGAATGCTCGTTGACGTGTAGACCGGACTCATCTGCACAACTTCGAAGGCCGAGGCGGGCACCTGCGACAGATTGTGCAGGTCATTGTTATCCCAGCGGTCATCGGGAGCGCCGCTGAGGTACATGGCGCTCCCGTTGTCCGCCATGATCATGCCGTAGTGTTTGAGCGCCGTGAGAATAACCTGAACATTCGCGGAGAATTGAGAAATGTCATAACTGGCCTTCAGCCGCAAGCGCATTCCCATGGGTGGAGCCGATTGGGCCGTGGAGTTTGACGCCCAGTGGGATGCGGGAGGCACAACCGCTGCGCGGCTCTGTGGCAGAGTGAAGCGAACCGCGTGCTGAATGCTTCCGCGGGCAACTTCCTCGTACCGAATCAAGCCGGGGAAAATCGGAAGCCCGGCAGCGTCCGCCGAAGTCCAAGTCCATGGGCGCTGCTCGCCATTTTGGAGATCCCAAACCGCAGCCGAATCGGCGTTCCAGGTTCCATCAGTATTGGGAACTGAGCTGTAGAGTTCATAGAGAAAGCAGTTGCCGCTGTCGAGTACTAGAACGTGCCGGTCGCCACTTCCCGGATTCGGGTAGCCTTCGATCGCGGCGTTCGCCGGAATCGGCATGGGGCCGGGATCGCTCTCATCGCCATAAGCCGTGAAGTTGATATTGACGAGAGCTTGCGATCCAGTGACGACCGTGTATGGAATTCCAATGCTGGATCCGGAATACAATCCCGCGCCGAAGTCAGGATGCAATCCGACACTGGGGCCGATGAAGTTGATAATCGCGCCAGAGTTTGGGTCAACTGGAGAAGCAGAGATATCCTGATTCCAGGGGTCGGTGGCTGGAAATGGACGAAAGCCATTCAGGCTTGCTCCCTGCCCCGCCGACATGACGCTGCAAGCGATGGTTTGGCCTCCGGTGCCAGAGCCCCCTCCGCCGCCGGTGCCTGACCCTCCACTTCCACTCCCGCTGGACGCGCTGGAATTTGTGGCGGATCCGCTGGATAGATTCAGTGAACCCCCTCCGCAACCTGCCACCAGAACTATTAGCAAAATCATCAATACGACTGTTACGGCGGTGCGAACTTTTAGTCTCAAGGAATATCCTCAGAATCATTTTCGAGGCTCCCCTTCAATACTCCAATCCCGAATCAGGACGGTGCGCTGAGGATTCCGTACATGTCCCTATGGTGAGAAGGAGTTCGATTTGCGCCGACCGCCTCACCGCAGGTTAGTGATCTCGGGCTAACTGGTTACTGTTGGGGAACATATCTCAGAGTTTCCGCAGTGCACGTGGTACACTGTAACCACGCTTAATACCACGGTTGCGTGGTGTGATTGCTCCGGTTGAATGTTCGATCCGAGAATTCCCACCCTCCTTCCACTCCGTAAGTTTTCGGCGTAAATAACTGGCAAAGCTAGTTGCAGTGCTCGCCGAGAAGCTCGTGTGCGCCCCGCCGTCGCTCCCGCCAGACAGAAAGTAAGAGAAAACAATACAGATGCAGAATTTTTCAGAACTTACGATTTCCGCGTACACCAAACAGCGGCTATCGTTATCCAATTTTTCAATCCCAACCCCAGTCCAGGCCGCGACTATTCCAGAAGCCCTTTCGGGCAAGGATGTGCTCGCCACGGCTCAGACCGGAACCGGCAAGACGCTTGCGTTCCTCATTCCAATCATGGAGCAATTGCTCCAAAAGACTGCGCCCGGAATTACCGCGCTTGTGCTCGCCCCTACCCGCGAACTAGCGATGCAGATTGTCGATCAATACAACGCGTTGCGCGGAGAGAAACTCACGCCGGCGGCCCTCGTCGTGGGTGGCCTGTCCGAAGGACAACAACTCACTTCTTTGCGGCGCGGCGCGCGCCTTGTCGTGGCTACTCCCGGACGGCTGGAAGATTTCCTTGACCGTAGACTGGTCAATTTTCGCGATTTGCGGATACTCGTGCTCGATGAAGCAGACCGCATGTTGGACATGGGATTCCTGCCTGCGATTCGCAGAATCGCCGCCATCCTGCCGAGGCAGCGCCAGACGATGTGCTTTTCGGCTACGCTCGAGGCCTCGGTCGTTCACCTGGTCAACGATTACATGACGAACCCTGTGCGGATCGCATTCGGTTCGACCCTGAAACCTTCCGAAAATGTACGAATACAGGCGTTTGAGGTTGCTGCCGATGGCAAGCAGGAAATGTTGCACCGGTTGCTGGCCAAAGAGACTGGTCGTTGCTTAGTCTTCGCTCGCACCAAGCGGGGAACCGAACGGCTAACAAAAAATTTAAACCGCGAAGGCTTTGCCGCCGCCATGATCCATGGAGATCGCTCACAGTCGCAGCGAACCGCAGCCCTCTCAGGATTCCAGCAAGGACGCTATCGAATTCTGGTTGCGACTGATCTGGCTTCGCGGGGCATTCACGTGCAGGACATCGCGCATGTGATTAATTACGACCTGCCTGAAGTTGCGGAAAACTTTATTCACCGCGTAGGCCGCACTGGACGCGCCGGTGGACACGGCGTCGCTTCAACCTTGTACGCTCGGGAGCAACGCACGGACCTGTACAACCTGGAGCGAACTCTTGGGATTCGGATGGAAAGGATGTCATCTCAAATGAATCCGTCCGAGGTGGCCGACTACGAGCAGCGGATGAAACAAGACAGAAGTATCTCGTTGGCTCGCGGAAGAATGGTCCGGCTGCCGGGAGAATTTTTGCAGGCGCAGATGTAGTCGGTACTCGCCTTACAGCTTCGCAGTTCTTCAATTGTGCCAGCGATCAACTTTGCTGGCACTTTCTTTGATGTCTACTTCTTCACTGAAGATCGCGGAACTGCTGGAAGCTTCCCACTGGAGCGTTCCACGGGCAACAATTCGTAGGTCAAATCCACATCGGCATGTGCATTAATCGTACCAGCCGAAATAGGGGAGAGATTGGTTGACTGCAGTTTCTCGAAGCTCACTTCGCGAGGCGGAGAAACAATCACCGGCTGGCCTTCCTCGACCATCACCAGCCTACCTAACTTTAGATTGAGGGCAGCTGCAAGCGCCTTAGCCCCGTTCTGCGCCTGGTCTGCAGCACCCGCTAAAGCCTGCGCTCTCACCGCAGTTTCGTTGCGAAGCGTGAAAGTAAGACGGTTAATGCTGTTCGCCCCTGACTTTATTGCAATATCGATGACGGTCTGCAGACTGGAAATGTCATTTAAAAGTAGACGAACGGTATTGCTGGCGGTGTAGCCAGCAATTTTCGGCGCGCCTTCTTTAGGGTATTCGTAATTCGGATTCACCGAGAAATTGATGCCGCTGACGCTGGCATTGGGGAACTCAGCGCTTAGCTGCTGAATAAGAGCTTTGGATTGAGTCGCGTTCTGATCGGCTGCGGATTTCGGTGTCGGACCCTGCGTAACCACGCCGATATCGAATTCCACTTGGTCCGGTTCCACCGACAGAGTTGACTCACCATGCACGCGAACCGTTGCAGGCGCGCTCCGCAGCGTCGTCTCCTGTGCTTGCATGACCGCTCCGCAAGCCAGAGTGGCGACAACGAATCGCAGCAGCATGCCTTGTGGCAAAATCGCTAGTCGACACATGTGAAATAGTATAGGCGAGAATTATGGTTGGAAATCCTCACTCCGCCGTCTCGCTGGTTCAGCATCCCGACAACGCCCAATGAGAACCCTCTCCCGCCGCCGCTTTCTGTCGTTTGCAGCCGCACTTCCCGCGTTATCGAGCGTCGGAAAGCTAATCTCCGATTCCGACGATGCCTTTTTGGAAGATCTGTCCGCTCGCGCATTTAAGTTTTTCTGGGAGCACGGCGATCCGCATACTGGACTGGTGCTGGATCGCGCCCGCGCCAACGGAACCAGTATCCTGGGAAGAAGCCTTGAAGTCGCCAGCACGGGCGTCACCGGTTTTGCCCTGACTGCGTTGTGTATCGCTTGTGAAAGGCGCTGGATGAATCCAAATCAGCTTCGGGAGCGAGTGCGTGCCACGCTCCGCCACTTTGCGTACGAGCAGGATCACGTACGCGGCTGGTATTACCATTTCGTGAATCTCAGGAGCGGCGATCGTGTCTGGAAATCCGAACTGTCCACTATTGATACAGCGCTGCTGCTGGCCGGTGTCTTGACGGCGCAGCAATACTATCGAGATGACGCTGAGATATTTAACCTTGCCTCCGAGATTTATGAACGGGTCGATTTTCGCTGGATGCTGGACCCGCGAACCGAACTGCTCTACATGGGCTGGCATCCCGAGACAGGTTTGTTACGAGCGGAGTGGTCAGCCTATGACGAGCAGGCGGTTTTATATATATTGGGAATCGGCTCACCCACATATCCCATTCCTGCCAGGACCTGGTACCGTTTCGACCGGCCGGTGATTGAAGAATTCGGATACAAGTTTGTCGGTCGCGGGCCTCTATTCACTCACCAGTACTCGCAAGCGTGGCTGTACCTGAAGAACCGTCGCGATGGACCGCCGTTCGAGATTGACTACTTTCAGAATTCGGTGGCCGCGACTTATGCGCACCGCGCATACTGCATAAGCCTTCGCGGGATCTATCCAAATTATTCTGAGTTTCTGTGGGGTATCAGCGCTTCCGATAGCGACATAGGATACGTCGTGTGGGGGGCTCCCCTCTCGCGGCGCGACTTGGACGGGACAGTCGTTCCCTGCGCTTCCGCCGGATCGCTAATGTTCGCTCCTGGAATCTGCCTGCCCGCTCTTCGCTACATGCACGAGCAGTTCGCTGAACATATTTACGGACGCTATGGATTTGCGGATTCTTTCAATCCGCAAACCCTCTGGGTCGACCCGGATGTCGTCGGCATCGACGTGGGAATCACGCTGTTAAGCGCGGAAAATCTGCGTTCTGGAAATGTCTGGCGCTGGTTCAATCGCTCGTCCGATATCCAGCGCGCAACCGGACAATTGTTCCAGCCCTACTGAACCTTGTGTTATTGTGTCGAGCGACAGCTATATTTTCTCCAGGTCACGAAAGTGCCTCGACCGACCGAGCAGGCAACCCGAAGAATGATGCTGCCATCTCTGTAGTCCGCTTATCCTCTCGAGGTCCCCGATGATTTCCGCGTGCCGGTACTTTTCGCGCTTAGTAGTCCTTGCGATTTTTTTCTGTTTTCTAACAATTTCAGCAGCGTTTGCCCAGTATGGCGCCAGCTTACAGGGAACGGTTGAAGATAAATCCGGCGCGACAGTTTCTGGTGCCAAGGTGACTGCCACCAACCAGGCGACTGGTGTAAGCCGCGATACGGTCACCTCCGATGCCGGCTTCTATCGCATCCCCGGTCTTACTCCCGGCGCTTACACGGTTGACGTAGAAGCGGCTAGCTTTAAAAAGTCAAGCACTCCGGACGTACAGGTTGCCGCTGAAACCACTAAGGGACTCGATGTCGCATTAGAACCCGGGCCCGCGACGGAAAGCGTCACGGTATCCGAGACGACGACCGATTTTCAAACCGAAAACGCAAGCATCAACGCGACTATAACAGCACAACAAATTGTTAATCTGCCGGACTATGGCCGCGATCCCTATGAGCTTATAAAACTGGCTCCAGGAGTCTTCGCGGATTCGGCTCGCCAAGGCAACGGAAACTCTCAGGGCATCCCACAACAGGTCGGACCCGGTGGCTCGAATAGTCAAATCTTTCAGACGGAGAATCAGGTCCAGGCGATCGCCGACGGGCAGCGCGTTTCGGCCAACAACTTCATTCTGGATGGCGTCAGCGTCAATAGCCTCGAGTGGGGCGGCGCGGCCGTCGTTACCCCGACCCAGGAATCGGTTAACGAAGTATCGGTCGCTTCCAACAGCTACTCTGCGCAGGACGGCCGCAACTCGGGCGCCCAAGTTAAGGTCATTTCCAAGAGTGGCTCCAACGCTTGGCATGGAAGCGCCTTTGTCAAATTCAATGACAAGGGTCTGAATGCCTTTAACAAATATTACGGTCCCACAAATGTGCCCCTCTCACCAATCATTTGCGAAAATAATACCCCCAGTCAGTTCACGACTACTGCCAGCCATTGCCCAGATCGAGTGGACCAGAAATATCGCGACTATGCCGGCAGCTTCGGCGGTCCCATTATCAAAAATAAACTGTTTTTTTTCTTCTCCTATGAAGGAGTTCGGCTCTCTAACACGACCATCATCCGTAACCAAACCCTCGAAACGCCCCAATTCGAACAATACGTCGTGCAAAACAATCCCGGAAGCATTGCCGCCAAACTATTTAGCACCCCGGGAATTACTCCTCGTATCTCGAGCATTATTTCTGAAACTGATTGCTGTTCCTTGATTCCAGGCTACGGTATTGGGAAATGGTACGTCGCTGGAAATGGACCAGGCCAGGCGATTGGAGGAGGACCGGACGGAATCCCGGACTGGGGGATTTTCGACCTCACGGTGCCCAATTCAAGCTCAGGAAATCAGTACAACGGACGCGTCGACTACACGCAGGGCAACAATCAGTTTTTTGTCAGCACATACATCATTCGGCTCAACAATGTCAACGGAGGCCAAAGGCCGATAGACGACCTGACAATAACCCCAGATACTTATGCGGCTACCATTGGCTGGACACGGACACTTGGTCCGACCATGCTTAACGAATTTCGGGTTAACTTTACACGCTGGGCCTACGATCAAACCCAGCCCGTAGGCATGACTAATTTCGGTATCCCACAAATCAGTCTCTTTGATTTCGACATTTCGGGTCCAGTGCCTAAAGCGCCCTCGTTCGGGTCCAATGGCGACCTAATTGGCATCGCGCAAAGTTCGACCACCCCAGGAGCGCTGGCCCAGAACACTTATGGTCTCGCCGATACCTTTAGCTGGATTAGGAACCGCCACGCTTTCAAGTTTGGGGTCGAGGCCCGGCGGGAGCAGAACAACAACAATCAGCCCGGGGCGGAGCGGCCGCTCTATCAATTTCGCGGATTGTTAAATCTGGCGAATGACGCCTGCTGTTTCTTCGAGCAAGTCCAGGTCAGTCCCACCGGTGGCCCGCTTAATTCGCAGCGCTATTTCCGTACCGGTGACTATGGCCTTTTCGCGCAAGATGACTGGAAGGTAACTCCTACTCTGACGTTGAACCTCGGCTTGCGCTGGGAATATTTCACCCCGCTGACCGAAGCCAATAACACAATGAGCAACTACGTTCTAGGCTCAGAGGGTGTCGTCAATGGGTTTGTGTGCGGTCCAGTCGCCCCTCTGGTTCGTTGCAAGAACGGCGACCAACTTTATTCGTCGGATTGGAACAATTTTGGCCCACGAGTGGGATTTGCCTGGAGCCCGGCGGCCTACGCGGGCAAGCTTGTGTTCAGGGGCGGCTTTGGCATCGTATTTAACAGAAACGCCGATGTAATATTCGACAACATCCGCCAGAACACCCCCTACACCGCGGTGGCCACAGCCTGTTGTTTCTTCGACCCAGGTCCGATCACTGGACCTCCGCCGGGTTCCAATATTCAATACAGCCTGGGAGCGAATAAACAGGCCAACAGCTATCCAGTGAATCCAGCTTTCTCGAATGGAATTGCTCCCGACGGAGCACTCTGCTCCAATCCGACTTGCACAACCGTCACTCCTGTGCAGCTGTTTGGAGCTTTGCCCAATGAGCCGAATCCGTACGTCTACATCTATTCCCTTCAGACCGAGCTACAGCCCGCGAAAGATGTAGTGGTCAGACTCGGTTACCAGGGGAGTAGAAGCCGAAAGCTAATCCGCACAATCGATATGAATCGATATACGCCGGGAGATACTTTTGACGGGCTTCAGGACAAATTCCAAAACGACGGTCCAAATATGCAGCCTTGCGGCCCCTCGAATCCTACGTGTGCTGCCAAAGCCCCGACCGGTAACCCTCGATTCCAAAATATCTTCTTGCCGTTACCCGACGTAAACGCCAGCTTCGACGCCATGATTGTGAGTGCAACCCGACGATTCACCCATGGTTTTCAGATCGATGCGAACTACACCTGGAGCCATGCTATTGATACAGCGTCCTACGAGATTGGATTCCAGCAAACCGATCCCAGCAATCAGCTCATCGATAAAGGCAATTCAGACTTCGATGTGCGTAACAACTTTGTTATGGACGCCCTATGGGAACTGCCAATATTCCGCGGTCGCCATGACTTCGTCGGAACCATGCTTGGCGGATGGACCATCACCGGGATTCTAGGCAAGCATTCGGGATATCCATTCTCAGCGTTGATCGGCACCTGCAACACCAACGCCGACCGTAACGGGGACGGCTACTGTCCTGACTTGCCCGCTGCTTACAACGGCGGCATCATCAACAATCCCTCCAAGCAACAGTGGATTAACGGGGTCTTCCCTAATTGTTTGTCTTTGAACGGCCAGGTTACCGCAGCTACTTGTCCCAACTTCGACGTTACAACTCGAGGCCCGGGATGCCGCTGCCGAAACATCTTCACCGGACCTGGCTACACGTCAGTTGATTTGACTTTTGGCAAGGATTTTATTTTCCCAGAGATGAAGTTTTTCGGGGCAGGATCCAAGCTGGCAATTCGCGCTAATTTATTTAACGTCTTTAACATCTTGAACCTGACGCCGCTGATTCCCGCAACTTCCCCGACGGACATCTTCAATACTACAAGTTTTGCGCGCCCGTCCGACGGCCTCGCCGGGCGGGTTATCGAATTGCAAGCGAGGTTCAGCTTCTAGGAGAGACTAAGTCGCAGTTGTGAAGACCAGCTAAGCCAGAATGGACGGAGGGTTGGTAGCGCTAACGGGAATCGAACCCGTGTTTGAAGATTGAGAATCTTCCGTCCTAACCCCTAGACGATAGCGCCGTATCTCGGCATCGAAATTATAGCAAAGCGAAGAAAACGCTCAACGCTCCGTCGATCCCTTATCCAAGGGAGGCTCTTGGCTCTCTCCATTCACAGTCATTCCGGCCTAGGTCCGAGCGTCAGCGATTGATTTTTGGAGCCGCCCAGCCTGAGATTCACGATAAGATGTTCAAACCAGCTCCAGAGGCGGATTGTGACCGATACCCAACGTAGTCGACTCTTCGACACCCCACACCATGTCTAGAGTGCACGAATTGCGCAAGGACTGAACTAACACTATGTGCGGAATCAGCGGCTTGATGAATTGCGGAGACCGGGACGCGCTGAATCGGATGACGATGATTCAGGCGCATCGCGGTCCCGACGATTTCGGAATATGGGATAAGCGCCTCGCTGACGGCTCATATATCGGATTGGGGAGCCGCCGCCTTGCCATTCTCGATTTGTCCGCCAGCGGCCACATGCCGATGTGCAACGAGGACCGTAGTATATGGATTACCTACAACGGCGAGATTTACAACTTTGCCGAGCTGCGGCAGGAACTTGAAAGTAAGGGACACCAATTTGTCTCGAACACAGATACAGAAGTGGTCCTTTGCCTTTACGAAGTCGAAGGGCCAGATTGCGTAAAACGCTTCAATGGAATGTTCGCGTTCGCAATTTGTGATCTCCGCTCTGCCACTCCGACGTTCTTTTTGGCACGCGACCATTTCGGAGTGAAACCCTTTTACTACTCCCTTCAGGGACGAACATTTGCATTCGCTTCCGAGATTAAGGCCCTGCTGCAAGTTCCCGGCATTGAAGCCGAGATTGACCACGAAGCTCTACATCAATACTTAACTTTTTTGTGGGTCCCAGATCCGAACACGATGTTCCGCGGAATTCATAAGCTGCCCGCGGGACACTCGGCAATTTTTCGCGACGGCGAGTTGGTAATTTCCAAATACTGGGACCTAGCCTTCCCCTCCGCCGACCATCGATATTCCGGTTCAGAACCCGATCTAGCCGATGAAATCCGTGAGAGATTTCGTCGTTCGGTTAAAGCGCAAATGGTCAGCGATGTGCCGGTTGGTGCATTTCTCAGCGCCGGGCTGGATTCATCCAGCATTGTCGCGATGATGGCGGAAAATGCCCAGCAGCCCGTTCGCACATACACGGTAACTTTTCCAGACAAATATCGAATAGGCGAAAACGCGCTCGACGATCCAGCCGTCGCGACTCGCACAGCTTCTCGATTCGGAGTGGAAAATCATCGGATAGTGGTTGAGCCTGACGTCGCGGATTTGTTGCCGCGCCTAGTCTGGCATATGGACGAACCAACCGCCGATCCAGCTATTATCGCGGCCTACCTGGTGTGCCGTGAGGCGCGTGAGAATGCCACGGTGCTACTTTCCGGAGTAGGCGGTGACGAGCTTTTTGCGGGTTATCGTAAACATTCGGCGCACTACTGGGGAGAAACATATCGCGACGTACCCGCAGCGTTGCGCAAAGTGATCGAACAGGGCATAAACCATCTGCCATCTCTACGCGGCTCCTTGTTGAAGGGACCGGTGCGCATGGCTAGAAAAATGACGCGCAGCGGCTCTTTGTCGGCGACTGATCGATTTATCATGAACTGTACTTATTTGGACGCATCGCAAAAAGATGAACTTTATGCGCCAACCCTCAACGATGAGCTGACAATGTTCGATGCCTCTGCAAACCATCGAGCTGCATTCGACGGGGTGCAAGATTCCGACTTCTTGAATCAGATGCTGTATGTCGATACCAAAATATTTATGGCCAGCCTCAACCTGACCTACAACGACAAGATGAGCATGGCCTCCTCGGTCGAAGTACGAGTTCCCTTCCTCGATCGCGAGCTGGCCGAATTCGTGGCGCGGAACGTTCCGCCTGCTTTGAAGCTCAAAAAAGGTCTGCGGCCGACAACAAAGTACATCTTCCGCAAGGCGATGAACGGAATCCTTTCGGATGAGGTACTGCGACAACCAAAGGCCGGATTCGGCGCACCTGCAGATTACTGGTTGGCGAACGATTTGAAAGAAATGGTCGACGATCTACTTTCCGAGAGACGGATCCGGCAGCGCGGAATATTTCGCCCCGAAGTAGTTAGTAAGTACGTAGAGGAACAGCGGCGTGGAACTCAGGATTGGTCGATGCAGGTCTGGCAGTTCCTTACCCTTGAACTGTGGATGCAGACATTTCTTGATGGCGCGGTAAAGCAGACTGGGTCGTTCGCGCCGACTCCTCAAGTGGCCACTGCGTGAAACAAGTCCTCCAGCGGGCGGATAACGGCGAGATCGCCATTACCGAAGTCCCCAATCCTAAACTCCTTCCGGGATGTGTTCTGGTACGCGTTGCTGCTTCGCTTGTCTCGGCAGGGACAGAACGCGCTTCCGCCGAATTCGCCAAAAAGAATCTTCTTCAAAAGGCAAAATCGCGCCCCGATCTAGTGCGTGAAGTTATCGGTAAGGTCCGTCGCGACGGAATATTTTCGGCAGTAGCCGCAGTTCGATCCCGGCTCGATGTTCCAACTGCGCTTGGTTACAGCAGCGCCGGAATTGTAATCGCGGTGGCACCGGATATTGTTGACATTAGCGTTGGCGACCGGGTCGCCTGCGCGGGTGCGGGATATGCCGTGCACGCTGAGTTTGCTTGCGTGCCGCGATTGCTGCTCGCCAAAATTCCTGCCGAGTCCACAATCTTCGACGAAGCAGCCTTCACCACCGTTGGCGCAGTCGCGCTTCATGGAATCAGAACCGCTGACGTTCGTCTCGGTGACACGGTCGCGGTGATTGGATTGGGTCTATTGGGACAATTGACCGTCCAACTACTCAAGACCGCTGGTTCTACTGTATTAGGAATGGATATCCTTCGCCGACGGAGTGACCTCGCTTTGCAGCTGGGGGCGGACGGCACATCAGATTCTGCTTCCGATTTCACAAGTCTTTGCTTCGAACAAACTCATGGCAATGGAGTCGACGCGGTTTTGATCACTGCAGAAACGCCAACGAGCGGCCCGGTAAACCTTGCGGGGGAAGTAACCCGCGATCGCGGCGTAGTTGTCGCAGTTGGCACGGTGGGCATGGATATTGAGCGGAAACTCTACTACGAGAAGGAGCTAGATTTTCGTATTTCGCGTTCCTACGGACCCGGCCGCTATGACTCGGCGTATGAGCAAAAGGGCCGCGACTATCCCATCGGCTACGTCCGCTGGACTGAGACCCGCAACATGGAGGCCTTTTTGCGTTTTCTGGCGGAATGCAAGCTTGATATGAAGTCGCTTATTACTCATCGATTCCCGATCCACCAAGCGCGAAACGCCTACCGTCTAATATCTGGGCCCGACGCAGGTTCGGCTCTCGGCGTTTTGATCACTTACGACGAGGCTGCCGAACCGGTTCAAAAGCTCGAACTTGTTCCGACGGAAAAGCTCGTTAACTCAACGGGCGAAAAGTCTGTAAACATCGGGTTGCTTGGCGCGGGCACTTTTGCAACCGGAACCCTATTGCCCGCGATGAAGAAGATCGAGGGAATAACCTTGGTGGGAGTCTGTGCTGCCAATGGTTCACATTCCAGCCTCGCGGCCAGCAGATTCGGTTTCGCGTATCGGGCCACCGGCGACGATCAGATCATCAACGACCCCAGCATCAACTCAATCGTCGTTGCCACGCGGCATGATCTCCACGCTTCGCAAGTAATAGCTTCCTTAGACTCTGGGAAAAACGTTTTTTGTGAGAAACCGCTGTGTCTGAATGAAGAAGAACTTCTCGGTATCGCTCGAGCATATGTCGCCGCACCCAAACTACGATTACTGATGGTCGGATTCAACCGGCGATTTGCGCCAATGGCCGTGCGCATGAAATCTTTCGTGGACGGAATCCGCGAGCCTTTATCACTCCACTACCGCATCAATGCGGGATATATCCCCCGTGATCATTGGGTAAATGATCCGACGCAAGGGGGCGGAAGAATAATCAGCGAGGTCTGTCACTTCATTGATTTTCTTGCCTTTCTGGCGGGATCTGCACCTATCGAGGTGTCTACACGCTCTCTGCCCAATAATGGTGAATATTCCGATGACAATGTCATGATCTCGCTTCAGTTTGCCAATGGCTCACAAGGCACCATCGACTACCTCGCAAATGGTGATCGCGCATACTCTAAGGAAAGAGTGGAGGTTTTCGGAGGGAAATCCACCGCTGTGCTCGAAGACTTTCGCTTACTGGAACTGGTACAACACGGCAAAAAGAAAGTCGTCCGATCGCGTCTTCGTCAGGACAAAGGGCACCTTGGGGAGTGGCGGGCTTTTGTCAATGCGATCCGCTCGGGCGGGAACTCACCAATCGCATTCGAGGAAATCATTGCGACCACCCTTGCGACTTTTGCAGCCGTTTCGTCGCGATCAACTGCTAAGGCCGTCTCCATTGATTGCAACGCATTTTTGGCGGCTGGGGCTGGTCCACACCGTTCTGAATCATGATGGCATTATAAATTCTGGCCGTTTTCTATCTGATCTCCTTATGCTGATCCCTGCATGTTAATCCTGGGCTTAAATATGTTTCACGCGGACGCCTCCGCCGCCATTGTGCAGGATGGGGAAGTTGTGTTCGCGATCGCCGAGGAGCGGCTAAACCGCGTGAAGCATTTTGGTGGTTTTCCGGCGCTGGCGATTGCAGCTTGCTTGCAAGCTGTCGGAACCACTATCGCCGATATTGATCACGTGGCAGTTGGCCAGGACAGTGACGCTAATCTGGCGAAAAAAATCGCATACACCGCTGCAAATCCAGCCAAGATCGCAAATTTGATCCGCCTGCGCCAACGCAAGCAACGCGGCCGGGATGTGCGCGCATTAATAGCCCAAGCATTCAACATCGATCCTAAAACGATGGGGTTTCAGGAGCATCATCTCGAGCACCATATCGCGCACATTGCCAGCGCCTACTACTGCTCTCCTTGGGAGAAAGCCGCAGGATTCAGTTACGACGGTTCCGGGGATTTTGTGTCGACAATGTTGGCACGCTGCGAAGGCAACGAGATCGAAATTCTTGAACGAGTTTTTCTGCCACACTCGCTCGGAACCTTCTACACGATGATTTGCGACTTCATTGGCTACAGCAAATATGGGGACGAAGGAAAAGTGATGGGCCTCGCTCCTTACGGCAAGGACACCTACTGTGGGCACGTCAGCAAGATGGTCCGGTTGACGAACGAGGGTTTCCAGCTGGATTTGAAATATTTTCAGCCGTTGGGGAGTAATCAAGGAATGGAGATTCGCGAAGATGGCACCGTCTGCCTATCACGTCACTATTCGAATCAAATGGTGAAGCTTTTCGGCGAGCCTCGTCAGCCCGGAACCGAAATCTCGCAGCGCCACATGGACTTGGCGTTTGCAATGCAGCGTCGGTTTGAAGAAGTTTGTTTCCATCTGCTCAATGAATTGCATGGACGCGTGCCCGTCGACAATCTGGTAATGGCGGGCGGGTGCGCTCTAAATAGCGTCGCCAACGGCAAACTATTCTTCAACACGCCGTTCCGGCGCACATGGATTCAGCCAGCCGCCGGAGACGAAGGTCTGGCGATTGGCGCAGCGCTGCACACATATCATTCGGTGCTGAAATATCCGCGAAAATATGTGATGAAACATTCGTATCTGGGCCCAGAGTTTTCTGACACTCAAATCGAAGCCGCTCTCGACGCGGCGGGACTTCAGTATCGAAAGATGCAGCGCGAGCCTCTGCTTGAATCCGTGGCTGAACAAATCAAGATGGGAAACATCGTCGGATGGTTCCAGGGCCGCATGGAGTGGGGACCGCGAGCTTTAGGAAATCGTTCCATCCTCGCGCATTCCGGGCTGCCCAACATGAAGGATGTGCTCAACGCACGGATTAAGCACCGGGAATGGTTTCGGCCTTTCGCGCCGTCCATTCTGGTCGAACGGCAAAACGAATATTTTGAGCATGACCATCCCTCGCCATTTATGCTGCACGTTTACAAAATCCGTCCAGAGAAGCGCGCGGAACTCTGCGCAGTAAATCATGTGGACGATACGGGACGGCTCCAAACAGTGAGTCGCGATGAGAATCCGCTCTACTACGACTTGATTCGAACTTTCGGCCGCATGACCGGCACCCCAGTCCTGCTGAGCACCAGCTTCAACGAGAACGAACCAATCGTTTGCAAGCCCGAGGAGGCTATCGACTGCTTCAAAAGAACGCGAATGGACGTCCTCGCAATTGGGCCTTATCTTGTCACCAAGGAAAGGAACGAGGCTGGCGAGTTTGATACATGAACATGGCGGATGAAAACGGCTACACCTTGTCGCCTTCCGCAAAATCCTCTTGGAGCCTAGCTCCAGTCGCCACATTTCCCCATCTGAGGGCTCTTCTCTGGTCTGACAGTTTCCTCTACGCATCCAGAGGTTATGAGGTGTTGCGAGCCGAGATCGGCGCGAAGCCCATTGAATGGGAGCCAGTTGCCTATTTCAAACCGCAGTGGTGGCGGAATGCCTCTTCGTCGTTACGCCTTACTTCCCGCCTTTTTCGCGACGGCTTTCACGCACTCGCGAAATTATCTTCAGGACACCTAGTCGGAGCGGTTCCAGGAGCGATTGTTACCTTGAATCCGGACGATAGGGCGTTTCGAATCTACCACAGAATTCTCCGAGGTACCCGCCCTTTGCATATTGCAGCTACGCCGGATGGCCATCTCTACTGGGGAGAATACTTCGATAACCCCGGCCGAGATGAAGTGCACATCTACGCCTCAACCGATCGCGGTCGCACATGGAATGTGGCTTACACGTTTCCCAAAGAGGCAATTCGGCATGTTCACAATATTGTTCATGACCCCTGGCAGCATTGTCTGTGGATTCTCACCGGAGATAATGGCTCGGAATGCCGCATCATGCGCGCCTCTCTCGACCTCACGGATGTAGAAACAGTCTTGTCGGGAGGCCAGCAGGTCCGCGCTGTTGCCGCAGTTCCCGCTGCTGATGGACTCTATTTCTCCTCCGATACTCCGCTGGAAAAAAACTTTATTTATCGCTTGAATCGTGACGGTAACATTTGCAAACTTGCGGAGTTGAGCAGTTCGTCCATTTACGGATGTCGCGTGAGAAACGCAGTTTTTTTTTCAACGATGGTGGAACCGAGCCATGTCAACATGGATCAGTCTGCCAGCGTTTACGGCAGCCTCGATCAAATGCACTGGCAGCGTAAACTTGATTGGAAGAAGGATCGATGGCCGATGCGCTTCTTTCAATACGGAAACGCGATTCTGCCAGACGGAAAAAATACTACCGGGTTTCTCGCGGTCACGACGATCGCGGTGCGTCCGGGCGACATGGAGACTTCCATTTGGCGGGTGCCCGTCGATTAGATGTGAGCATGTGAGTTCAGCAGCGACCGTGCTATAGTTCCGCACGTCCAGTTCGGAAATGCATGCCCATTGCCCAACGCCTGCACTATTACAACCGACTTTTCTCGGCTTACCTCACATCAGGTAAAAGCCAACTCACGTTCTGGCACGACACCCCGGAAGAAAATCTTTGCGCAACTTTCGACGCTTTGGGCGAGTATTACATGTGTTTTCCCCAAAAGGCGCGTTACACCGCGCATCTCGATGCTGCCGGCATTCCGATGTTGGATTATCGTGGAAAGATCGGCCTGCAATATAACCCGATAGCGATCTCGCAGTGGGGCCTTGGAAATTACAATCTGTTTCGCAAGAATCAAAACTCGCAAGATCAAAATCTTCAAAATCAAGAGTGCCGAAGGAAGTATCTTGCCGCAAGCGATTGGCTGGTATCTCATTTGGAGCAGAATTCCTTCGGGGTATGGGTATGGAATCACTATTTCGACTGGGAATATCGGGACACGCTGAAGGCTCCGTGGTATTCGGGTCTCGCGCAGGGACAGGGGATTTCGCTCCTGGTCCGGGCACATGCAGAAACCGGGAATGCTGAATATCTCGACTCTGCCCAGCGTGCTTTCGACAGTTTTTTGAAATCAACCGCAAAAGGCGGAATCGTTTTTTATGATGAACAGCAGCGCAGTTGGGTTGAAGAATATATAGTATTTCCACCCACGCACATCCTCAACGGCTTCATCTGGGCGGCTTGGGGGATTCGCGACTATTTGCTGGCGACGAAGGACGGCAATGCCGAGAAGTTGTTCGAGCAAGTTGTCCAGACACTGCTTGCGAACCTGCGCAAATATGACCTTGGCTTCTGGTCGCTATATGAGCAATCTGGAACCCGGCTGCCCATGCTCGCGAGCCCGTTTTATCACAGGTTGCACATTGTGCAGTTGCGCGTGATGTACCGGCTTACCGGCCAAAAGCTCTTCGCTGGCTTTGCTGATCGATGGCAAGCGTATGCTGATCACCGGTCAAACCGCATCCGTGCATTGTGTTACAAGAGTATCTTCAAGCTTTGCTATTACTAAGCAGTCATGAAAATTCTTTATGTTTCACAATATTTTCCGCCGGAGATGGGCGCCCCTGCCGCTCGTGTCTCGGAGTTATCGCGACACTGGGTAAGAGCTGGCCATGACGTTACGGTTTTAACTGGATTTCCTAATCATCCCACTGGAAAGTTAGTGGCGGATTATCGCAAACAGTTTCGCCGCCTGGTGATGACGGAGGAGATTGACGGGGTGAAGGTTGTTCGTACATGGTTGCTTCCCCTCCCCAATTGTAAGCCCTTCGAACGGATGCTGAATTACAGCTCTTTTTGCATTTCCGCCGCCGTTACCGGACTCTTCCTCGATCGCCCTGATGTCGTGATTGCCTCTTCACCGCAATTGTTGGTCGGACTTTCCGGGTGGTGGCTAGCATGGCTGAAGCGTGCTTCGTTCGTTTTTGAGGTGCGGGATCTGTGGCCAGAGTCATTAGCGGCAGTTGGACTCGGAGATCGAACCTCGCTGCTTTACAGCAGCCTCACAAGAATTGCGAAGTTCCTCTACCGGCAGTCTGACCGAATTGTAGTGGTAACCCCGGCGTTCAAGGATTATTTAGTCAAACACGCCAAGGCTTCGTCGGACAAGATCTTCGTTGTCCAAAATGGAGTCGAAACCGATTTGTTCGATCCCGGCCGGGCGCAGCTCAACCTTAAAGACAAATTGGGATTGGAAGGAAAGTTCGTCGTCTCTTATGTCGGAACCATGGGAATGGCACATGGCTTGGAAAAAGTGCTTGATGCAGCCACGGAATTACAACATACGCATCCGCAGATCGTATTTGTGTTCGTCGGCGAAGGGTCTGACAAGGAACGGATCATTTCCATTGCCACATCCAGGAAACTTGACAATGTTCGATTCGTCGACGAGCAGCCCCGAGAACGAATTCCTAATTACATCCACGCTTCGGACGCATGCCTCGTGCTGCTGAAAAAAAGTGAGATTTTTAAGACAGTGATTCCCACAAAAATGCTGGAGTTTATGTCCTGTGCGCGCCCTGTAATCTTGGGAGTCGAGGGTCAGGCAAGGAAAATTATCGAAGAGGCCCACGCAGGAATTTTTATTAGGCCTGAAAATGTGAATGACTTGACTGAAGCCGTCGTGCGACTAGCCAGCGATCCGGAATTGCGTAACAGTCTCGGACGCGGCGGCCGTCAACATATTCTGCAACATTTTTCTCGCGCGCAGACTGCGCGGACCTACATCCAAGTATTGGAGTCTCTTTTGGAGAAGGAAAATATTCCTGCGTCGATCGCAGCATGAGAAGATTTACGAACCTTTTAGTTAAGGGTGGATCGCATAAATGCCCACCGAGGTTGCAGCCTGGAGCGCGGTGGTAAGCACAAGGCTCGCAGCAACTTTCCCAGCGCTACTCGGAACAAACAGAATGTCTTCAGCCTCCAACGGCTGATCCGTGGCTTTCGCTTGCAGAATCTTCTTCAGTTGAATCGGCGTCTCGGTCATACCGGATGAAGCTCGATGAATAATCTTTGCGCTGTTCAGCTTCGCAGTTTTGTTTGTTCCGCCAGCCAAGGCAATCGCCTGAAGAACGGTTAAACGTCCGTTATCCATAACGAAACCGCTGGGGCGGCCGACATCTCCCACCACATAGACTATGTCTGCCTTTCTCACGATAACGGTGTCGCCCGGCGAAACCAGAACGTTGCTCTCCGGATGGTCCGACAAGTTGCGAGCTAAGGGCACGACCACTGGCTGGTCGGGCTGGCTGCGGTGCGTGATACTGACGCTTCGCCCAGCTCTCTCGTTAAGTCCACCCGCGGCTGAAATCAAATCGAAAAGTCGTTCCTGTCCCAGCATTGGATAAATTCCCGGCCTGGCGACTTCTCCAAGAACGCTGGTTCCTCCCGAAGCGTGTTCATCCACGAATATGTTCACGTGCGGATTTCTAACGAAACCACCGCTGGCGAGTTTTTTCTGAATCACATCCTGCGCTTCTTCAGTCGTGAGTCCTGCGAGATGCACGTAGTCAACCAGCGGCAAATAAATATTACCGTTGCTGCCAATTCTCGCCTTAGTCGTAAGTTCCGGCACGTTGTAAACGCCGATATCGAGCAGGTCACCGGGTCCGAGCAGCCATCCGGATGATGGATTGTCCGAAACGCTGACGCCTGTTTTCCCAGATGGAACGGAGGGAGCGGACGGAACCTGCTGAACTGGGTTCGAAACATCCGGGCCGGCAGAAGGATGTTCCTGCGCTACGGCGTTTGGACAAAACCAAGCTACCAGCAAAAGAAGGAAAAGATGAGCCCGCCCGACCGAAGTCCGCATGGAACAACCCTTCTGTGCGTTCGGTGTCATGAATCACGAGAAGTTTAGCACAGGGTTTTTGCAACTAAGCATTTAACGAGTTTCGACGGGCAAAATCCCTATTCGATGACGTGCGGACTAACCCATGCGATTACCCATTTGGTTCAGGTGGTTAAAAGTCAATCATTTATGCGATTTAAATATTCGTAAAATCGATGGTTTTCCACAGCCAGAAATCCGCGTCGGCTGTACCATGAACCCCGGCACATCGCAATAAAAAGTTCGGTTGTTTACTAGGAATCGTAAGCGCCGAGTTCCAATTTGGGTCACGGGAGACTCGAGTTGACATTCTTCTATTTAGGGATGTTTGGGGCATCCCTGCTGCTTTCTTTCGCCCTCACCAGGATCGTGCGCAACACAGCTGTCGCGCGGGGCTGGGTCTCCGCCCCGGCGCTGGATCGTCACCTGCACAATTCGCCATTGCCCCGCTTGGGCGGCGTCGCAATTTTTCTTTCCTTCTTCTTCATCATCAGCGTTGGTTTTATCGCGAGTCACTATGCCCGCGGTTTGAGTCTCGGCGTTCCTTACAAGCCCCTACTCGCGATTTTGATTCCAGGTTTTCTAGTCTTCCTGCTTGGTGTGTTGGATGACATTTATTCCGTAGGACCCTACGTGAAGTTCACGGTTCAAGGGATCGCGGGTGCAATGGTTTACGCGGGCGGTCTGCGAATTCTTAACCTGCCTGTGCTTTTCCGACATCATCACTTCTCACATCTCATTGGCTTTCCTCTCACTATTTTATGGATCCTTGCCATCACCAATGCGTTCAATTTGATCGATGGGATGGATGGTCTCGCCGCGGGTTCGGCGCTGTTTTCGACGCTAGTAGTGTTTGTGGTCGCGCTTCTCAGCCATTCGACCGCGGTTTCCCTGATGACGATCGTGCTGGCTGGCGCGATTCTCGGGTTCCTCCGTTTCAACTTCAATCCGGCCACTATTTTCCTGGGCGATTGTGGCAGTCTCTTCATCGGATTCATGCTGAGTGCTCTTGCACTCTACGGAGCGGAAAAATCCCCAACCATCATCGCGGTGGCAATTCCCGTGGTGTCGTTCGGCCTGCCGATCCTGGAAACCGCACTCTCCATGTTGCGGCGTTTTATCGGTGGCCGCCCGGTTTTCACCGCGGACCGCGAGCACATTCATCACAAACTTCTGCAACGTGGCCTTTCGCATCGTCAGGTCGTGATTGTACTTTATGCTGTTTCGGCGCTGTTCGCCATGTTGAGTTTGTTTCTATTGTGGCCAACTGGAAGCACACTTGGACTTGTGTTGGCTGTGCTGGGAAGTGGCATTTGGATTGGCGTCCAGCATCTTGGTTACTTGGAATTCGGCGAACTCCGGCGAGTAGCCCATCGTACGATGGAGCAGCGGCAAATCTTCGTCAACAATCTCGCTATTCGGCGGGCCACCGAGGAACTCAAAGTAGCTCGGGACTATCGTCAGGTTTGCCGAATTCTTGCGGCCGCATTTAGCTCCAACGATTTTGATGGATTCGAGCTTTGCCCGGCAATTTTCCCGAAAACTGCGGAACTGCAACTGATTCAAGGCCCGAAGTCAGACACTTGTTTCCGCTGGGAAAAGCCAACCGCGGTTTTTGCCCACCGCTCGACCGGGGCATGGTGTTTAAATCTTGATCTCGTGACCCGGAATAATTCGCGGCTTGGTTCGATGACCGTATACCGCGGATACTCCGACCGCGACTTGCAACTCGACATTAACTTACTCACTTCAGCGTTTCCCTTGGCACTGGCGGAAGCTCTCGAGCAAGTTTTCGCGCATGAAGTACAGTTTGCATCCGCAATCGAAGGAGCGTCCGAGCTAACCATTGCCCAAGCAGGCTAGATCTCTGCGAAGACTCCATCGATTCCATAAATCAAGTTATCCACAGCCCTGAACCAGCCCTAATACTTTTGTGTGCCGATGATGTCAGTTTATCTTCGCAGTTCTTCTACTGAATAAGGAATCCTTCAAAAATGAAAGATCGGCTCAGCGGACAACGTATTCATTTTCTTTCTTTGCAAACTTCGGTGTTTTGCGTCGAGTGCGAACTGATAAGCGAAAATAACACGACGCGTTGTTTCTGTTGTGGAAGCCAAGCGGTAATAAGCCTGTCACGAGTGCTTGGCGGATCATTGCGCGGACAACAAGTCGCGCACCTGATCGACGACGCGGAGCTAGATCGCCTAGTTCGAGATTTATTGCGCACGGTCCCAGCCGAATTGGAAAATCACGCGCCAGTTTCTTTCGCGTCACTCGCTCCGTCGCGGCATCATGCCAGATCCAGGCTTTCGCAATCGATAGTTCCTCAATCAGACTTCCTCGCACCAGCCAGCAGTGAGCGCACCATTCGACATTCCGAAATCGATTTGGAGCCCGCCATTCATGTAATCGCGGAACGCGCACAGTCGCTTACAGGAGCAAGCGGTGCCGCAATCGCGCTACGCCACGGAAACGAAATCGTATGCCGGGCGCGCACCGGTCGAACCGCTCCCGACTTGGGAGTGCGTTTGCAAACTGATTCCGGCATTTCGGCGGACTGTGTTCGGACCGGCGAAGTAATGCTTTGCAATGATGCGGAAAGGAACTCTCGCGTGAACCTGGCAAGTTGCCGCTCACTCGGGGTGCGCTCTATCTTGGCGGCACCACTTCGCCACTTCCGTAACACCCTTGGTGTATTTGAAGTGCTCTCTGGCTCGCCGAACGCTTTTGACAATCGCGATGTCGCGACGATGCAACTACTCTCAAGCATGATGGTTGCGGCGTTGTCGAGGCTTTCAAGTCGCCAAGCGGAGCGGCGTTCGGCCTGAGAGGCTGAATACCAAACTATCGCAGCGGACTCCGCATTACTCCTACTGGTTTCTTAACGCGAGCTGCCGCTCCGGCGGGGTCATCTGGTTCCACATGATTTCAGCGTCCTTCTCCAGCCGTGTGTTGCGCGGATCCGCATGCAACGCACGAGCAAACCACCGATAGGCCAGCGGTATGTCACGAGGCACACAGTGTCCGGTGGCATACATGGTGCCAAGGGTACTTTCAGCCTTCGAATTGTCGTTCTTAGCTGCCGCCAATAAGTTTTGCCTGGCCAGCGCGCAATTTTGCCGGACCCCATGGCCACCATATAAATATTTTTGCCCTTCGAGATACAAGCTCGCCTCGGCTGGGTTCGGGGCAGCTGGCGCAAGCTCCCGACTTTCCGAGGTTCTATCCGTGCGGTCCGTCTCGCGTGCGGATTTTCGCGAAGACGCCGGCGGAGCCTCAGCGGATCCAGCATTATCGGGTTGAGTCTTCTTGCTCGGTAGAGGTTGCGCCGTATCCGAAGCCTCGTCGCCGGAGGGAGGCTTTCCTGAAGCTCGATTTCCCGAATTATCAGGTGCCGGCGCCAGATTTTCCGAGGCTACGGTGTCCGACTTCGCGCTGTCATCCGTTGGTGGACGATCGCCGACTCCGGTCATGGGCTTCTCTAACTTCTGCTGATCATTCGCCATTGGCGGCGCCACTTCGGAAGGCATCACGGGAGCATCTTGTGAGGATGTCGAACTCTTTGCAGTTAATGGCGAGCTCGATTGGAAGAGCGACGGAGATCCCGTTCTACGCCAATGGAATATCCAGGCCCCCGAGACGACAAGCACCAGCAGCAAGACCAAAATTGTGCGTTTGCGCCCAGGATGGGGTTCGTCCTCCAAAAGGTATTCGACGCCGCGGTCACTACTTTCTGAGAGCCCAAGGAATGATGGACCAGTAACGGAAAGTGGAGTCCTCTCTCCGTGGACCGGCTCTGTCGCATAAAATTCATTCCTTAACTCTGACGAATACGAACTAGCTGGGGGGCTGGGCGGACGTTCGGGCTGGAACTTCTGCGCGGCAGTCAATTGTGCAAGCAGGGGCTCGACCGGCATAGGTTCCGCCGCGAGCCTGTTCGGCTCCGCCACTTGGGCTGGCAGGTTTTGTCCACTTGCATCCGCTTCCCGATTCTCGGCCTGGAGAGGCCGTAGAGCTGCTCCGCACATTCCACAAAAGCGGAATTGGGGGTCGTTCTCATAACCGCAGCGAGTGCAGCGGATGTCCGTCGAATCCAGCATGGTATATCGTGGGTTTGATGTCATATTTGTGACTCCTGTTGGAACAGAGTCCACTCCTGCTCGGCTTTACACTTTCCCAACCAACGTGTTAACCTCAATGACGTTACAATCGAAAATCGAAAATTAGACAGGAGCGCATTAGGTTAGTGCTAGCCAGAGAGCAAAAGCAATCACTTATTGACCAGTACGCCACGCATCCCACGGATACGGGCAGCCCTGAAGTTCAAATCGCTCTGTTGAGCGAACGTATTGGCCACTTGACGGAGCATTTTAAAGCTCACCAGAAGGATCACGGTTCGCGCCGCGGTCTTCTCATGCTGGTCAGCAAGCGGCGTCGCTTGCTCGATTATCTCAAGACATACGATTCCGGCCGCTATAAAACCGTTGTCCAGAAACTCGGCCTTCGCAAGTAGTCGGCGACCAATTTTCTGGTGGATTAGGCGGTTGCCGCAAGGCAATCGGAGCTACTCCGTCATCGTGCCCAATGAGGAATCGCCGCTTTTTACTACCAGGCATTTTGATTCTGGTATTTGCTCCATCCCATACTGCTTGCCGGACCAGCACACATGTGCCCTCCTGCCCAGAAGGATAATAAGAGATGAAACAAGAAGTATCTGTTGAACTTGCCGGCGGAAGACGCCTTTCATTCGAAACTGGAAAATTAGCCAAACAAGCCCACGGATCAGTCGTAGTCCGAACCGGCGACAATGTCGTCCTTGCCACAGCCGTAGCCAATCCTGATCCGCGAGAAGGAATTGATTTCTTCCCGTTGACTGTTGACTACCGAGAATATACCTACGCCGGGGGACGTATTCCTGGCGGTTTCATTAAGCGCGAAGGGCGTCCCAGCGAACGGGAAATTCTCACGAGCCGCATGATTGACCGGCCCGTTCGCCCGCTGTTTCCCGATGGCTTCAAATGTGAAACCCAGGTAATAGCTTTTGTTCTCTCCGCCGATAACGAGAATGATCCCGACGTACTAGGTATCAACGGCGCGTCGGCGGCGCTAACCATATCCGACATACCGTTCAATGGCCCGATCGGTGCGGTGCGAGTGGGATTAGTCAACGGCGCGTTTGTCGTTAACCCCACATATAGCGAAATGCGGGATAGCCTGCTAAATATTATGGTCGTCGGCACTGCCGATGGCATTGTGATGATCGAGTCCGGTGCCAAAGAAGTGAAGGAAGAAACGGTTGTTGACGCTATCGAGTTCGCCCACGCCGAAATCAAGAAAATCTGCGCTTCTATCAATGAGCTGAAACAAAAAGTTGGGAAGCAGAAGCGCGCCGTTACGCCGCCCGAATTCGATCAGAGCTATTACGACAGCCTCAAGAAGAAGATCGGCGCTGACCTAACAGACCGCCTCGACACGGAGAAACATCCTAAGGCAGAGAGTTACACGCTGATTAAGGACCTCAAGAAGGAATTGATGTCGGCGCTGCCCGAGGACGATGAAGAAGGCCGCGCAAAGTTGAAGACCTACTACGAGACCCTGCGGGAGCGCATCTTCCGCGAGCAGGTCATCAACGACAAGCGGCGTCCCGATGGACGAGCATTTGATCAGATCCGCGAAATATGGTGCGAAGTCGGAGTTCTTCCGCGCACCCATGGTTCCGCCATTTTCACTCGTGGCGAAACTCAGGCCCTGGTCACCACCACGCTCGGTACCAGCGACGACATGCAGCGCCTGGAAGTTTTCGAGGGCGAGGCCAAGAAGCGCTTTATGCTTCACTACAACTTTCCGCCGTTTTCCGTGGGTGAGGTTGCATTTCTCCGCGGCGCGGGCCGCCGTGAAATAGGACACGGAGCACTTGCTGAACGGGCACTTTCAGCGGCACTCCCCACCGAAGAAAACTGGCCCTATGCGATGCGCGTGGTCTCCGACATCCTGGAATCGAACGGCTCGTCGTCAATGGCGAGCGTTTGCGGTGCATCCCTTTCATTAATGGATGCGGGCGTTCCTCTCAAGTCTCCAGTGGCTGGAGTTGCTATGGGTCTGGTGAAGGAAGGCGAGAAGTACGCGATCCTCACCGACATCGCCGGCGCCGAAGATCATTATGGCGACATGGATTTCAAAGTCGCCGGAACCAAAGATGGGATTACTGCTCTTCAAATGGATATTAAAGTCGGAGGCATCACGGCTCAGATCATGCGTGAAGCCCTTGCCCAGGCGCAACGCGGGCGATTGTTCATCCTCGACAAAATGAATGAAGCCCTCGCCGGACATCGCGAGAAGGTTTCGACATTTGCCCCACGTATTTACACGTTGCAAATTCCGGTCGATAAAATTCGCGACGTGATTGGACCCGGCGGCAAAATGATTCGCAGCATCATCGAGCAGACTGGCGTCAAGATCGACGTCGAGGAC